>JACCED010624605.1_pt1 | contig 69894 bp, 64 predicted proteins | sample 7455021 | NCBI WGS metagenome assembly JACCED01 (sample SAMN15323456, study PRJNA562643) | freshwater metagenome | isolation source: river surface water | place: USA:Blue River Watershed | collected 2017-08-19 | reverse complement strand
TCCCACCTCCGGATGAGAGAGATCGTGTCATCATACAGGATGGTGAAGTCACCGATACCGTGGAGTTAATGGAGAAAGTCGTTTGGAAATACCTTGACGACACCAAGCGAATCGCTCCATTACTCCATCGGTCATCGACCATCGATACCTGCAATGCGATTTGGGAGTTCATCTACAAATTCATTCAGTATCGATTGGATAAGCGAGGGTTGGAACAACTCCGCCGACCAGCTAGATCTTGGGCTGAACGGAACGAAGGGGTTGACTGCGACTGCATGAGCATTTTCGCTTCAAGCATCCTGACCAACCTTCAAATTCCCCACAGTTTCCGCATCACCCGGTACAGTGCCGACACCTGGCAACATGTGTATGTCATTGTTCCGCTGGAGGACAGTCAACGATACTGCGTAATAGATGCGGTAGTATCAAAATTCAATTACGAAAAACCCTACTCAGACAAAATGGACTATACGATGAATCTCCAAGGCATAAATGTGGCCGTACTGAGTGGTGTTTCCGGAAACGATCACTTCGATGCAGTCATGGCAACATCACTAACCGGCTCCGATTTGGGTGATACCACCCCACAACAAGACCTCGATAAATTATATCAGAACCTGGTGGCTACACGCAATGTGGTAGGGTAAAGGGATGATTTTTTACGTCAGGTTTAAATTAGTTCTTGCAATTTAAAAATGTGGGGAATAACCTCATATTCTTTTATATTGTTCTTATGAGTGTTCCACTTTCTTTTCTTAATTCAGTCTTACCTTTTGAGGTTGTTACAAGAATGTCGCTACCGCTAAATTTAGCGTTTGTTGCATCACCGTTACCAATTGATCTAATTAAAGTTCCACTGTCTCTGCGTAATTCAACTTTGCCTTTAAAAGTTGTGACTAAAATTAGTGAGCCGTCAATGTTAATGTCTGCATTAACTGCGTCACCATTGCCAATTGCTCTGATTAAAGTTCCGCTGTCCTTACGAAGTTCTACTTTTCCGTTGTTGATTTTTAAAATGTTCATTTTGTTCCTTTTTACGTTTTTTATTGTCTCCGGTCGGTCGGTAAACTGTCACCCTGCGTTTCGTAATAAGCTGACGCATAACTTTTGTAAACCCGAAACAACCCTTCGTATTGCAAAGCAATAATGGAATTGTAAGCGAGCCTTTATACTAGCTAATTCCCCAATGATATGCAATAATTACCATGGCCATGGTATCTAATTTGCAATATTGCAGCAACTGGTATCTTAGTTCGTTTTTTTGTGTTTCGGTTAATGTATCATCAAACCTAATTCTATAATAAGCTCTCATGGCAGCGGTTCCACCGCTTACCACTTCGTCATCCCATTCACCTTCCGATATACCACTGGTTAAGGTGTCATACGGATCTATGATGCCATCAAAGAAATTATCGGGTACATAGTCTTTAAAGTGTTCAACTGTATGTAAGTAGGGGTGGTGACTCCACACTGCAGGCAACACTTTCTTGATGGAGGTTCTACCTTTCATGTATGGATGGAAATAATTCTCCTGAGTCATTTTGTTCATGTCTACCAATCTTCCTTCTTTTTTGCCTTCGCTTATAATATCAAACAACCAATCTCTTAATGGCTCATCTTGTATTCCATACGTTTCCATTTGGTTCATGATGGTTCGCAATACCGTATTTTCATGGGTTGCCCACATCAATGGTGTTCCTGTTGTTCCAATTAGATTCATTAATGAACGGGCAAATTCAAAGTTGGGGAACTCGGTTGGGTTTGGATATTTAACACCAGTATGAATCCAATCTGAATGAACAGGGGTGGCTCCAGGCTTATGAATGGTATGGCAACTCCATTGGAAGGCAATTAACTCATAAGGGCGCATTCCTTTGTGAAATGGCAAAGCTCCCGTATAGGTTTCAAAATCAATAAAATGTAGCGGGTATTTTAGGTTATTGGCTAGCGATTTTAACTCGTTTGAGATCCACTCGGTATTGCTTCGGGTATTTTCAATTTGCATTAATTGGCGAGTACCTCTCGACCCTAGTTCACCCTTACTGTTTTTTAATCTTTCTGGTTCAACATCAAAAAGGTTGGTTTTCCCGTCAGCAATCAGTTCATCAAAATAATAACCTTTGGTAAAATGACCTATTGAACCACCATAATATAAATCAAAAATATTGGGTTCAGTATAAGCTAAATTACCCCAACATTCATTGTATCCATTTTTATGTTTATTAGGTGTATTAAACTCGCAAGCCTTGCAACCCTTGTTTATGCAATAATCCTCATTGGTTATTCCTTCATTCAATATGCGAAGAAAGCCTCTCGCTCTCTGGTTGATATCGTTTTGCATTCCCTCAACCAGCTCGGTTACATCCTGATATTCCAATATGCCCTCATTTGTTAGACGTGTGATATACTCTTGGCAATTGGGTAATGAATTGTATTTAAAAACAACTTCAGGTTTATCAAACGCTGGCTTTAGTTGCGCTGGCAATTCCTCGATTTCGTTGTCGTTATTTTTATCCTTCTTTTTTATGCTGAACCAACCCGCCAAGTCTTCAATGGTAGTGCGTTTGGCTTTATCTGGCATCAACAATGAGCACTTAATTTTGTAATCAGGAAAAGCCTCTCTTAACACGGAGTATTGATATGCAGCATCCTCAACATATTTTTTTATTTTGTTTGGGTCTTGCTGCTCATCTGTATTATGCGATTTTGCCTTTACTTCAATGATATGAAAGGATTTACCTTGTTTCACTAAAATATCTACCCGCACCAATTTTTGACCAGAAACAATTGCTGGTTCAAACAACACCACATTTTCTTGTTGCAATAAAGTTTGTGTCTGTGAAATGCAATTTTGGGTGTTGCCCTTTACTTCAATTCCCATAGGGAATAGCATAGTTGCCATTTTGCCAACGATATAACCACCCTGAGCTAACATTTCCATGTACTCATTGGTATCATTAGCCGTTGGATAATAAGCCTTCTTATAAACCAGCTTTTTAGGGCATGATGAGGCAAGTTGAAAGTCGGATTTGGAAAGGAATTTAAGCATTAATTTCTTGAAATATTTCTAGAGCTTGTTCAATTTTTGTAACAACAAAACTCATGGGATCTTCATCTTTAATCTGCCAATATTTATTGTCTTCATTAATGTTAATTGAATAAAACCCATCTATTTTTCTTGGATTACTAATTTTTTTCAATATTTGGTCGGTTGAATAATTTTTATACGAATCATGCAAATGGGTATTATTTGATAATCTCATTGCAAAATATTCTTTTACAATTTGTCTATCATCTTTATTTGATTTAATCCCACCTTCAGATTTACCCGCGATTGCTAATTTTACTGAATTTCCTTGGAATTGTATCATCGGTATGTAGTTGATCTCATTAATCTTAAAACTTAGATCAATAAACGTGAAATCAAGTAAGGCTGTTCCATGAGTCTCACCAATGTTATATTCAATTGATTTGAATTGTTTCGGATTTTTATCTTTTAAATTATCAATCAATTTGCTGTAAAACCATCTTTGTAATAAAGTTTCTAAGCCTAAATTTTTAATATAAGATTTAGCAGAACCTTTATCTGATTCATTCTCTATATAACTACCTTTAATCGTTTTACCTTCAGTGAAAACAAATTTAAATTTACTTGGAGACTCTATGAATAACTCTGTCACTCGAGATAGATTGCCAATAGTTTTTATGTAGGATTTTACTATTGAAAGGTTCTCGAAATGCGGGTTGTTCTTATTCTTGAAATATTTATCTAAAACTTTATATAAATCTGAATAAGTGATATTTGCCCAATTAGAACTTTCTGGTTTTTCTTTTATAAGTGTAAGATACCAATAAAATGTTTTTTTATTTCCTTTATTTAATCGCTTTGTAACTTGAAATTGTTCTTTAAATTCTTTATTTAAATTTTTAAACGCATCAGCGGGGTTATCCTTGAAATTGATTGATTTCCAATTTAAGAAGCATATTAATGCTTCTTCTTCTTCGTGCTTGGTTAAATATTCGTACTTGAAAAGTTGATTGCTGTGTTGAGAAGATTTAATTTTATTTTCAATAATAATTATCCAGTCCTCACCTTCAATCATTATATCAATATTGTTAATTTCAACATGTACTTTTGTTGCAGGAGTTACTTGAACTTTCGCATTGTTTTTATTTAACTCACTTAATATAAAGCTTTTATCGTTATCACTGAATGCATTGCAGTTTTCTGAAAACAACCATCCAATCGTTTGAGAATGCACTTTTTCAGCATCGGCTGCGGCTATAAATTCGAAAAAGCCTTTTTTAAATTGTTCTTCCATATGTTAAATTGTTAAATCATAAAAAACTCCAGAATCCAAATTGTCTCTTAGGCTTTTTAAATATTCTTCCTTGTTATCAAATTGGTCATTCCAAAAGTTGGAAATATAACACCACATTAAATCTGCCACGTCTTCGTGTTGTGTGGCAAGTGTATCTAAATAATATTGGTATCTCTCATGACAGAAATAATCTTCTTCCAATTCTTCCTCAGGTAGTTGCTTTTTTTCTGTTGGAAAGCCATGAACCAAATATCCTTTGGTTTCACAATAAGCGACAATGAGCTGCTCGGCTTCTCGTTCAATTAGCTCGGCATCTTTAAAGTCATCCAAGTCATCACCTGTGGCTTTATGTTCTTTGGCTAGTAGTTTTAATTTCGATATTATTTCAGTGTTTAACATAATTTATTTTTAGTAAATTATTGTGTTCTGATTTTGGTATGTGGATTTTTTTCTTTGTTTCTTTAGAATCTCAAAAATTTTATTCTCATTGAATCTGATTTATTGTGGAATCCAAAATTAGTGAATTTTCTTTTTATTGACTTTGGTCTTTTTCCAATATTCTTGATAGAATTTGATTTGTTCATCAAGATTTATTGCTCGTCCTGTCAAGTAGCGATGATAACTGGCGAGAATAATACCCGACATATCGTCTGGGTGATAAATTCCAAGGTCATTAAAGAATTTTGATAATCTAGAGCCACTCCATAGTTGCCATTTATTTCTCATCCATTTTCCCCAATCCCAATGAATTCTTCCACTAAATTCGTGTTCAGTCCACTTTTTCACCTTCATTTTTGTTGAGTCGCTCAAAATGTTGTCCATTTGCTTGAAACAGTCTTCAAGGTCTTTGGGGATATAAACACCGCGAATGCTGTCGGTAGTGAGTCTTACTTTATCTTCCATTCGCCAATTATCTTCGATAATCTTAAATGGCTTAATTATCTCGTCTTCGTTAACGATTTGTCCCAAAAGATTCCGTTTGAAAGCGATAAGTATAATTGTCTGTTGGTGTTCCGGGTATGTAATGCCCTTGTGTATAACATACTTTTTTATTTTTGATTTTTTATTCCCTGGTTCTGTCCAATCATAAATAGTCGTGTATTCGCTCTTCCATGGGTAACATAAGTTTATTAATTGGTCGTCAGGCGTTACTTTGATTTTTTGTTGAAGACTGTCCGGGCAATCTGTGTGTAAATAGGTTACCGCACTTTGAATGTCCTTTGGTGATTTGATTTTCTGCCCATAAACAAACAGACTAGTCAAAAATGAAATTGTCAGGATTAAAAGTTGTCTGTTCATGATTCTGCGTTTTTTATCTTTGATATTAACTGCAATATATTCAAAAGATAGTGTATCGATTCTTGATACTGCAGTTTTTTTTGCGCAACTTGATTTCACTTCCTATCCCAACGAAATTAATCAAAAAGGGGGAGTAGATATTCTGATTTTTTTATGGTGCCTTTGCTTCGTCGCAATTTTCAATCGGAAAATCTTCCCCCAATAAATAAAATGAGGACATTATGCAGTTAACTTGTTTTTAGTTCTTTCCGTCCATTGGTATGCTCAATTTATCCGATTATTCCATTTTGGGGGATGAGAGCATCGGTGAAAGGCACTTCTGTTTTTTATTTTTTAACCTAAAGGTGTATATTCTGTGTAGTTTTTAAACTTATTAGTTATGTCTTCAATTCGAAAAACACTGATTCAAAAGCAAGTGGATGAATTGATTCAATCCTTTGTATCGGGGAAACAGAATGAGTAAACATCGGCTGGTTGGATACAATCAGCGCGTTTGGCACATGGTATGTCGTTGAGACAACTGGCAGAAAGGGTAGGTGTTTCGGTCAGCGCGCTCACTAACTTCGAAAAGAGAGAGCAGGCCGATTCAGTATCACTCGCCACGTTGAAAAAAGCAGCAAATGCAATGGATATGGAATTGGTGTATTACTTCAAGCCGAAGGATGGTTCCATCAAAAATGCTGTTGAGAAACAGGCTAGAAAAAAGGCACAGGAAATTCTAGACCAATTCAATCAAATAATGAAATTGGAAGATCAAGAGACCAATTCTTCAAGTCAAGAACTAGAATTAGAGAGATTGACCAAGGACACCATGAGTAAAATGCCGCAGAATCTATGGGATTGATATTGACCTATCAGGAAGGGCAAACGCCATTAGACCCTGAGCAAATCAATGGTTTGAAAATCTCTATTCAGTTTTTATTCTTTTTAATATGCTTATGGGTCAATACTGTGAGATGAGTTATAGTTCCCATCTTAGGTCACTGGGATGCCAACTTGTTACCCAAATATTTTATTGAACAAACACAAACTGCCCCCACTTTGGTTTATGGTCATATTTTCATTTTATTTTTATTCCATAAAACTTGTCTGAACCTTTGATTTCAGGTTTCATTAAATTAAACCAATTCAATTGAATTTGTATTGATTTTCTATCTTTACCCATTAACGCGAGGCCCCTAACTCTAATTTGTTCATTTAGAGAATTTGAATTAATGAGTGTTTGATTTCCTGCAATTACACAACCAAATGGAGTATGGCCAAAAGTGCTATTTATCGAATATTCACAATTGTCAAATTTGCCATATCCTTGTGGTATATTCATGAGATAACCATTACTCAGAATATTAGGGTCCACTGAGGGACAATATAAATTGCTATCATAAAACCCAATAATGACTTCCAAATTGGGCTTACTGGTGTAATATCCTTTATAAATCCCTTTAATTGGAGTAGGGTTATTGAATATATCTTTTTTCAAATTTACATCATAGTAACTTTCTGAAGGCCAAGTGAATATTTTATGTACGGATGTGTCTCTACCGTTATCTGCCGGAAAACAATTTTTGTTTGGATGTTTGTTTACTACGATTAAAGTGATTTCATCATGCTTATTCTCAGGAAAACTGTTGAGAATAACGGATTTAGTATAATATTTCGATCCTCCAATTTCCCAAATGAATGAATCCGCATCATTTAATGCCCTAAATCTAATTTTTGAATCCATTCTATTGCCAGAGAATGTATCTGACTCTATCCAAATTTCATCACCATCCCAGTCACATAGGTATTCTTCGATAATAAAATGAGCAGAAGTTTCCATTTTTCCTAAACATGGATTGTAATTAGAACAATCTGGATTAGTTGAATCTATACATTTTTTGCATGACGACAAATGCAGAATGAAGGAGGATACGAAAAAAAATAATAAAATTAATTTTATCTTCATGATTTATCGTATTTTTCTTGTTGGCATAAATAATACATCAAATTTATATTGAATATTGACATCGTATATTCAACAATTATCATATTCCCCAGTTGTTGAACCAAAGTTAAGATTTTGGTTTGAATTACGCAGCATTTCGGTATAAAGATTTTAAGCCCATTATTTTGCATTGCGACGGTTTTTCTTATATCTTGCCCCTGTAAATTGTAATTAATGATAGGTAGTGTCCATTTTTTAATTATTGCCCCCGTTATCCATGGGGAAGCAAATCCCATTCAAGATAGGATTATATTGAATTCTGAGGGACGTTCCAGTCTGATCATGATTTTACAAAAATATTAGAATCAAATGGCTATGTTTTTCGCGAATAGGATTTTGTTTGTATGGATTTACCTGGCAATTTCATTGTATGTGACATACGATCTTATTGTTCATGGGTTATCCGATACCGCCTACGGGAGAATTGTTCAAATTGTGGTTGGTCCGTTGGTGTTCATCCTTGCGACAATGAATCTAATTTCAAAATACAAGGGGAAACAGCGGTAAATGCTTTCAATCCTGATACAAATGAAATGCAGTCAGAACCGTTGGAATAAGGTTTTATTTTACTCAGTTTTTGAATATCTTTGATTCATCCTGCATGGTACAACTTACGTTCATTAGTACAATTCACAAAGAAATGGGGAAGTGCAACCCCTTTGAATTATCATTATTGTTGAAACAATATAAACCCAGCGTGATTTTCCTAGAGGCATTGCAAACAACTTACACCGCATATGATCATAAGCTGTTCTCAGAATTTCACTCATTAACCCATGGAAGAAAATAATAAATTCACCAGAAAAGCCCTGTTGTTTCATTCGGGCAATGATTTTTCAGATGTATTCCAATCGGAACTGGATTTTGGATTGGTTAAGTGTTTTCTGCAATCGGCTTCTGGTGGATCTTTTCGCGACGATGAAATTTTACAGAGCTCTTTAAATGAATTTTCCCGGAAGGATTTGTTCGAATTAATCGATTCCTTCGATTATACATTTATCTATTTTTCAGGCCATTCACATTATGAAAATAGAAAAATAAAAATGTCCCTCAAAAATGACGAATTTATCAATGAAGCCGAATTTATAAGACCCGGTAAGAAACAATGGATTTTCATGGATTGTTGCAGATCCGGTCGAACTGCGCCATTTTCGAAGGGTTTTGAAATTCCTAGAAAAGAGTGCGCCTTTCCTGCTGCATCTCAACAAAATCGCGACAACTGGGAGGCGTCTGTAAAAAATATGGATTCGTTTTATTTGCTTTACTACGTCACCGAACTCGATGATTTTGCCCATATCAATAGCCATGGTGGCTATGGTACACAGATTTTTTTCATGTCTTTGATGGACAAATTACAAGCGAATTCATCGTTTCAATTTCAAAATTTCATTGAAGAAATAAACACCAATGAATCAGCTGTTCAAAAAGGCAATTACATCCTGGGAAACTTAGATTTAGAAGATTTTTCGAATCTTTTTGTGTTGTGAGGGATCTTCCAAGCCCAAAATATAGACAGAAATTCCGGTGCTGTTTCCACTGATGCCTACTTGATAGAAGTCTTTGGTTTTGCCGTCGGCATATTGAATGGTTTGAAAACCATAGCCAATATTTGGATTGCTGATGATCTTGCCATTTTCATCTTTCCCATCAAGAAACCATAGTTTGCATTGTGGCAGAATTTCCAAAATGCAATTGTGCAAGGCTTGTAGGTCGAGACGTTTTTGTTCAGATTGACTTTGAATGTAATTTGATATATTTTCTTGGATGTCCATTTAGGTTCATTTCCCCGTTAAAATGTCCCTCAAAATTAAAACATCTGATACAATAAAAACGATCCAATTTTTTGGCCATGCTGCTCCATTGTATTCAGAAAATCTCTTAAATTGTATTGATTTAATGCCGGCATTTTTTTGTAAACATAGATGATTCCGTCTCCGATGTAATTGGATTCTTCAAATCCAAGGTATATGGGCATGTTCGAAAGCTTAATGGTATCTGAAATCGGCGTTTTGCCGATTCTACGCTGCTTTGTCATTACTTTTTGGGAAAATAAATTGACAGTCAATAGGTCAAATGGCGCCGAGTTGATATCCTTAAATCGAACGTTCATCAACAAGGTGCTGTCGTTTAAAAAGTAGGTATTGACCACATGGTTGAAATCTTGTTTCAGGCTGCTGAGCGCAAGGTAATTGGCCATGCTCGAAGATTTCTTGTATTTGCTGTTTAACCGTTCAAATGCGGACAGCGTAGGTTGTTTTTCATTGATCAAAACAGGTAATTTGATCGTGTCTATGTGTGAGTTTAATAGATTGATAATGAGTGTATTGCCTGAGTAGAAGTCGGTCAACGCGAGTTTGCTGTTGTAAAACGAGTAATTGGATACATTGGGGTCTAAAAAGAAAATTTCTACAAATGGGTCGAAGTTTGAATAAAGCAATTTTAATGTGCCTTTTTCGACGTTAAAAAGGTGGAAATTCTGGCAGTGACTGTCGAAATTGTAGGAAACGAGGTAAATATTTTGCCTGTCTTTTTCGATTCTGATGGGACGTTCATTTTTGTCGAAATTCAATTTAAAATCCTTAAGTGGTTTGCATTCATTGGTGCGTTCATCTCCTTTGCAATCAAAGCTTTGTATAGATCTTGTATTGAGGTTTAAGGCGACAAGCCTGTTTTTGTCCTTCAAAATGCAATGTTGCAGGTCATTGATTCCTCGAAAATCTTTAGTCACAACAAAATAGTTTTTGGGGGACGTTTCTGAGAGCTTTCCAAACATGGCAGTATCCCCAAAAAAATAGTCGAAATAAAAAAGTCCATCGCTATCATTACTGAGTGGAATGGGGTGAGAGTTTTTCCCTTCGTGGAGATTTTTATTGGGTAGAGGAAAGACAGAAATCGGTTTGACTTGCGCTGAAAGGAATGGACCCGAAATCAAAATTCCTGCAAAAAAATGGAGGATATGGAAATGTTTAACAATAATTTGGAATAAGAATTTCAATGGATTCACCTATGTAAGACGGCTTGACGCTCCAATAAGTTACAATTGGAAGGGTGGGGGTGGTTGAATGAATGTTTCTAATGTACAATGATGATGGATTGACAATTCATGTTAGATTTTTCTATTGTACATTTATTTTTTTGATGAAGAATTAAAAGTATTATATTTGGTAAATTACACAAGCATAAATATTTAAGTTGGTTAAGTTATATGAAATGAACGATGATTGTTAATATGAAAAAAATAATGAATGCCTTACTCATTGGTGGTTTCTTATATTCTTCTATGGTGATGGTTTCATGTCGAAAGTGCTGTTATGATTACAATAACCCGGATTGTGAAAATTACGACCCATGCAGGGCCAATCCATTGAGCAATGCAGATTTTGATATCGTAATGGATTATATTGATGCCAAAACTAATTTGCACACCTATTACAGGGTGCCGGGCGACGATACAATAGGAACTGGTTATAAAACATTTAAATGTTGGCAGGGTGGAAACGACAGTGTTTTGTGGAAAATAGGAACAGAAAAAAAATACCGCAAAGGAGATTCTGTCACAGTTTTTTTTGATGAAGACGAACCAGGAACAGAAGGACCAATAACGATTCAATGCATTACTTGCCGCAAGCCAAATCCGAGATGCAAAGCTGGTGATGATGGCAGGGATACTGTGGTGAAGCACTATATTATAGATGCATACCGAAAAGGTGATTACGATTCGTATAACGGAGTATTCCGAGGGTGTTTATCGGCAAAACCACTTGATACATTTAATGTGACTTTCATAAATAGTAATGCAGGCGGATTACTTGGTGCGTATTATAATTTGCCCAATGGTTATCATTCAAATTATTATGGACCGCAGGCATTTACGCTTGCTAAATGTACAAATCGTTTTGCAAAATCATCAGATGGACCGGTTTTTCTATTAAACAAAACATTAGATAGCATTCATATAGAAATTCCTTCATTAGACCATTGGGGCTATTACCCAGGACCCAATCCCGATCCAATTTATAAAAATCCAACTATTTTTAATGGTTATAGAATAAAATAATAGATCAATTTAAATAAAAACGTGAGTTAGACGTTATATGTTGGTCAATATTTGTTTGATTAAAAGTTATGATGAAAAGAATTGGAATTGTTGCACTGCTTGGTTTGGCGATAGTGCTTGTTTTTCTCTTAGGGTTTATTCAATCTAATTCAACAGGGAAGAGGGTTGTAGAGGGTCAAATTCAAGACATTTATGTCGGTGGAATCCATGATGTAGTCATTGTGTTGAAACACGATTCAAAATGCTATTTTATCAATAGAGGTATTGAGAAAGGACTTTCAATTGCATTACTAAAAGATCAATTGGGATCAAAAAATATCCAAATTTGTATGAAGCCAGAGGGTTTCAATCTGTTCAATCTGAACAATAGGCTCAGCGAAATAGATCAAATAAAAGTCAATCAGAAGTTGTATTATCAAGATAATCTGTAATCCATTTTTTGTGGTTGAATTAATCCCTTAATTTTATCTGATATCCAAGGTTCAATGATACCGTGATATTGTCTCGATTTACGCGATAATTTTTATAAAAATCGTCGAATCCACCGAGTGGTTTTCCTAAAGGTTTATTTTCCTCAAAATAATGAGTAAATCGTAAATCTGTTGAAATGTAAAAATTAGGTAAAAAATTGTATTTGATTGAACCACCAAAACCAAATCCCAAACTTTTATATTGGAAAGTTTGAACCACTGGCTCCCCCCAACTACCTGGTATATAACACACAAAAACTTCTTCAATACCCGATGATTTGTAATTTATATTAAATAATGGGCTAAATGAGAATTTCTTGTATGGAATAATTTTGCCTATTTCGGCCATAATAACATGATAAAATCTACTGACCACATCGCCTTGAATTCTATTAGCAGAAGAATTATATTTTCCAAAGTAATTATAGTTTAGACCTATGAAATATTTTGATCCATTCTGAACTCTCAAACCCAGTGTATATGGCGGAATGTATTCTGAAAAAGGCTTAAATAAACCCGGTGTAAAGTTGTTGTTTTGAGAATAGTTATTCAAAAAAATTGTCGTGGGCATACCGACTTCAACACTGAGTGACAAGCTATTTTTTTTCAAACTATCAATTTGAGCAAAAGACATATTCAGAAGCACATTGCTGATTACAAGAATCAAGTATTTCATATTTAAAAGAATTTTGGGGGACGTAACAATTGCCTTCATGAGTGTATCAAAATTAGTGATTTACCTTCAACCAACAAGTTCATGCTGGTTTTCAATGACATTTTTACAATATGTAAAGTGAAACGCTTAAAATATGTAAAGTGAAACGCTTAAAATATGTAAAGTATGTTTAATGAGCACATAAAGTGATTGTTAAAATTACTCAGAAATTAGCTTCATCTAAGTTTGTCAAAATTCTAATATCGGATCTTCAAAATATACCCAATTTCGATACTCGAAGAGAATAAACCAGTAAATAAATTAAAGCCCATGTTGATGGGTTTTGACAGTGGATAAACGCGTCGGAATTTTAGGAAAAAACGATTGTATTGCGCACCAACCGAAAATTCCAATCCTTGGTAAGAATTTGAAATGAGGTTTAATTGATTGTCTTTGATAATGTTAGGCACATAGGGCAATTGCTCTTGATGATGTCCCCCAAAACAAGTGCCAATTCTATATTTTACACCAAAATTGAAGTATTTTCCTCCAATATCAACCCCAATACCCAGGGTGGTGAGGTTAATTTTTCTGAACCATGTATGGCTCATTTGATTTCCGTTGGTGTCGAATTCTAACATGTTGAAATTACCAAAACCGTACGCCAAATCGGCACTGAAAGAAATAGGATTTTCTTTCAAATTGAGGTGAACTTCGTTCCGCAAGATAAATCCCTGAGAATTGTGCATGATAGACGTTATTCGGGTATCATATTGTGTGAAGCCAACCGAATATGCACCATAATCGATGTCGCTTGAAATATTAGGAGTTAGCATAAGACCACCGGCCGACACCCTGAAGGTCAATTTATTGAGAGAATCCCACGTTTGAATGTAGGTTTCATTTGTCAATGTATCGGTTAGCATTTGGGCATTCGCGTTTGTAAAACAAGCGCAAATTGCGGCAGCACCGATAAAAAAAATCTTAATGAGGGACAAACGATTCATTCAATGACAATCACAACTGTCTATAAAACGATTGCAACTGATAGATAATGTGTTTGTCCCTGAGAAAATTAATAATTCCTTAAAATTGTTTTGTCAGGGTATAGTACTCGATGTTTTTTTGGAGTTGGTACAATGGAAGCGTCTGCATGTAAGAAATCACTTCTGATTCATTTAGCCCTTTGAATATGAGGATAGCACCGTTACCTTGTCTTAAAATAAATTTTCTAAAATTCCTTCGGCTTTCCAGAGAATACGCAGTGGTTGTGACGTAAAATCTATGAGGTATCCCTTTTACGGACTTACCAAATTGATGCTCACATTGAAATACAATGGGTTGGTCAACTTATTTTGCATTACATAAGGCTCTTTTGAAAGCAATCCGAAAGCTCGTAATATTTCATTTCCATTGCTCAAACGATCAACATCGTAACGATAATTGATTCTGTAGCCAGCTTGAACCGACATCCACAGGAAGTCCTTCAACGAAAATTCATACACCAATCTTAAACGAATCTCGGCCCGTCTGATTTCTAAATCTTGGTTTCTAATGCTCTCCATTCGATAGAGCCTGTACGATTGTCCCTCCAATTCATACCCAGCAAATAACATATTCCTAGAATTGATGGTTCTTCTCACGTGTGCTCTGGCAGGAAACAAGATTTCAGAACCCCATTTATTGGCAGCGTCGGTGTAGTTGAATAAGAAAATTGGAATATAATTCAACTCTCCAGCTCTATAGGTACGCGACAATCCAAATCCCCATTGTTTTCTTTCTGAGGGACGTTTTCCGTAAATTAGAGCTGCCGAGTATTTCAAATACTTGGTTGGCATCAAATTCCAGTCATAATCGCCACTCAAGTCTGAAGACCCCTGGAACAATAAAAAATTCTTGTCGTTCAATGGCTTAAATATGGTAGTGTTAATGCCCAATGTACGCAAACCGTTGTTTCTAAGTGATTGAAGCATTGGGTTTTCTACGTACACAACAGGTTTTGTGATAACGTCGTTGTTGTTAAAACTGTAACCGCTTTCCCAATAGTTTGCGCCTAGCTGCCAAACCAAAGAGGTTTTTGAAACTACAGGGATATTGCAGGCAAAACGCATACCACTGGTGGTTGCCGATCCGCTGTTCTCTGGGGAACCTTGATTGATATTGTTGTTAAACGTATCCAGCGTCATTTTATACGGACCTTGGATGTCGAATCCGAGGCTCACCAATTTTGCCGGGCTAAGTCCCTCAATTTTAGGAGAGCAATATCGTTTAGCCCCTTGATCCGCGAACCCAACTTCATCATACATGGAAAAATCTTCTTCCTCGGTTGATTTAGGCCCAATAGCGGTATCGGTTTGTGCAGTTAACTGCGAGCACAAAGCAAAAGAAAAGCAAGCTACAAGTGTAGCTCGCTTTAAAAATGTAGAATGCGTCATGGGTTATTTTTTCTTAACTTCTAATCGCTTCCAAATATCGGTTCTACCCAGTGCCGAAACACCAATATATCCGCGAATTTCGAGGGTGTTTTTATCGGTCATTTTGATGGTGCAGCTGTAAGTGCTGCCATTCAAAGGGTCGTAAATGGTGCCTTCATTCCATTCGTCTTTACCTGAGTAAACAAAATCCTTCAACATTCTGTATCCTTTTAACGGTACATTTTGAAGACTTGGGTCTGGGTTGTTTTTATCTGTTTTTGGTTGCTTTGTAACAGGATCGTTCGATTCTTTAAGCCAAACGATTTTTCCATAGTATTTTGCACCAATTTTTTCAACTTTTACGCGTGCTCTTCCATTAGATGGCTCCCAAACGCCAATAAGTCTATCTCCAGCGTTGTCTTGGTAAACAAATGAACTCAAAATGGTGCCGAAGAATGCAGCAATTGCAATCAGTAATAATTTTTTCATATTTGTTAATTGTGTTTTAATGTGAATTTAATTTCTCCTTTGAGTTGAATCGACTCCTCAATGTCTTTGTTGAGTCCAATGTCTAAAACAATGTAATATTGTTTTTCTTGGAAATACTTGCCTGCGTTAGACTCCGCTGAAGGCTTGAGTGAAGCTGTTTTGGATTTTGGATCCACAGGATTGATAACCCCCAACGATAACATTTTAAGTTCGGGATTGTCTGATGCCACGCTTAATACCATCGATGAAATTCCATCCAAGGAATTTGTATCAACAGAAGAAACAGTAGCTGCTGAGAGTGTAGCGTCGGTAATTTTTACACCTTCGTGATATTTATCTCCCAATAAGGCCTTTAAGTCTACAGGATAAACCAATTGAGCAGGGTTAGAGCCTTCATACAGCGGTCCTTCGAATGTAAACGTATCAATTACAGTGATTTCAGTAGATTTGTTGGAGCCATTGCATGCAAAAAATAGCGGTAGCGCAAGCATTGAAATGATGAATATTTTTAATTTCATAAACGGCAATATAAGTTGAAATTTGCTTTTATTGCAAATAAATATGCCAATTCCACAAAAAATGACTGTAAAATTCAACAAAAAAGTCTCATTTAAAATAGAATTCGCCAACGGAACAAAATTGAATGGTTTCAATTGCAGAACTCTTTTATTTGAATTTATCAAACCGCATTGAATGTACAGTTTTAAGATATTTTCCAATAAAAACATCTGGATTCGATATAAAAATGCAGCAATATTAAGATTATTGTTTATCATCGTGATATCAAATGAAAAATTACAAATGGACACTTTTTATCGTTCTTTTTTTGTGGGGATGTGGATCTAAAAATGGAAACAATGCAAGCAATGTAATTCCGGATTATACCTTGTTGAATTTTATTGAAATGTACGGCGGAAAAGGAAAAGCGGGGTATGTGCTAATGCCTACGGCCTCTCGGAGTATGAGTGCAAAGGATAGAGAGACCCTTCTAAGAGAAATTTTGAAAAACGAAGGTTGGGTTTATGTGGCCGCCTTTAATTCAAAACTTGCATACCAAGAAAGAAATTGTGATCCTTACGAGAAGCGTAAACCTGCATACAAAACGGGATTTATAGGAGTTGTCAATCAATTTGGACAATTCAGCGATTAAGGGGAGTTTGGGTTAAGCTTCAAACTCAATCATCCATTCGATTCCATATTTGTCGCGGAACATGCCAAAATAGGTGTTCCAAGGACTATCTTGTATTGGCATCTCAATTTGACCACCAATCGAAAGTCCCCCAAAAATATGATCCGCCTCTTCTCGGCTGTCGGTTTTGACCACAATTTTACTGCGATTTTCATTTTCGTTGGTTGTTCCCATAATCGCAGGAACATCGTTTCCCATGATGGAACAGCAATTTCCAATTGGCAATGAAATGTGCATGATTTTATCAAATTCCTCTTCCGGAATCGGATAACCAGCATTAACCATATCTTTAAAACGGACTACTTTCGAAAATTCACCGCCAAAAACGGATCTGTAAAATTCAAATGCCTCTAGGGCGTTTCCATTAAAATTGATGTGGGGATTGATTGTGGCCATGATTGATGTTGTTGTGAACGAATCTAAACAATTTATTTAGTTATTGGCGTAGAAAAAAAATTAAAATTCAAATTTCATTCCGCCAGTAGGGAAAATTGCCAAACCGTCGTAATAGTTTTGACCAGTCAAATAATTAAAGCTTTCATTATTTGGTATCTGTTTGTTTGATACATTTACAATATCCATAAAAATGGTGATTGCCGAAGATTTAAATTTAAAATGATAATTTGCCCTTAAATCCAAACTGTTAAAATCTGGTAACCGCAATTCATTTTTACCAATGATTTCTTTAGAATATCGCTTGGACTGACTACCAGCTAATACATTTTCATGAATCAAAAAATTGTCTTTAGGTTTGCCAGTGGCATAGCGGTATCTCATGGAAAATGTGAATTTTTCGCTGGCTTTGTAACTGAGCATCAAATTAAATTGATGGGGTTGACTAAATGCAAATTGATATGTTCCATTTTCATCGTGATCGTTACGCATGGTTTCCATCCATGAATAGCTCAACTGCCCATGAAACTTTTTCAACAAGCGTTTGGTCAAGCTAATATCAAGTCCTTTGCCCGTTCCTGTTCCATTGTTGTTTTTTAAGACGGTTCCCGTAATGGGGGTCGTCACCATATTTTGGAAATCTTTGTACCAAATTTCAATGGTGAATTTTAAGTCTGCACGAATATTTCGCCTAAATCCCAAAATATACTGTGTAACCTTTTCCATTTTTAAGGTTTCTCCTTTGGGTTGATCCGCAAAATCTGAATAAACAGGATCTTGGAAATATAGGCCATACCCCCAATTGATTGATGATTTTTCACCAAAAAAATAACTACCGCTCAGTCTCGGTGAAATTGAATGTTGCTCCGAAAAACCAGTGAAATCATATCTTAGACTTGCATTTAATGAAAGTTTTTGTCCAATTATAAAGGAATAATTTGCAAACCCAGATACATTCTTGCTCCAACCACGGAATGTTGCATTTACCATCGACGGATAAATGACTTGATATTGTTCATTTTGGTTTATCACTTCCGTCTTTCGGTAAACATAATTTGTGTCCTTTTGATGAAAAATACGGTCATTTTTTAATTCCAATAAGTCTGCTTCTAATCCCAAAATGAGTTTGCTGCTATTGCTGAAGTTTTTGGTGTATATGGAACGAATTCCCCATTTGTTTTCGTTATAATTTTGAGTTTGAATGTTCGATCTGTAAAATATCTCGCGATTCATTAAGTTTCCTGCACTGTCGGTTTCCGGATATGCTTTCCCAACAATCATATCCGAGGTAAACGAAGTGTAATATAGAACATGTTTTATGTAACTTTTTTTGCTCATGAGGGACATTAAATTCAATCCTAATACAACCTTATTTCTTTTGAAATTTGGCAAATACAAAAGGTTTAACTTTTTATCAGCGTAAACATTGTCAATGTCCCTCACAAAACTTTCAGGACAAATCATGGCTAAAAACGAAAGTTTGTGTTTTTGTGAAAGCTGTGTTGTAGATTTAAAAATGAGGTCTCCGTATATGGGCAATCCGATATCTTTCAAACCTATTAAATTCACCAGCCCATAGAAATTTTGATATCTGGCGGATAAGAAAATATTTGTTTTCTTATGAAATTTAATTGGGCCGTCGTAATTCAGAGTGATACCCAATAAATCTACTTGACCATCAATGATGGCATTTTTGCCATTGCCTTCTTTGATGAAAAGACCCAAAGACGAAGCGCTTCTTCGGCCGAAATCTGCACCAAAACCACCACCTTGAAATTGAGCATGATCAATGACCCTTGGAGCAAAAATGCTAAATCTTCCTCCATTGGGATCGTTGAAAAAACTATTTCCTTCTAAATGTCCAACTTCGGTTAATGGAATATCATCTACCATGTATACATTGTCTCGAACACCTTGTCCTCTAACCGAAATTGCGGAATATATTCCTCCGCTACTTGAAACACCCGGTAACATTCCAATGGCGCGAAATATATCTCCTTGCGAGCCCGGATTTAAATTGATTTCCTCCCTTGAAAAATTGTAAGTTGAAATGGGTGTGCTTCGACTGTTTTCGAATTTAAATGTTTTAATATCAACAGATTTGCTGGACTCAATTGAGCTGTTCAACAAGATTTCTCGGGATGTTGTTTTATTTTGGATAATTCGGACATCTGTGTATATTTCGGAAACATAATCTGGATGCTGCGCAATAATTGAATAAACACGAACTTCCAATGAATCAAAAACAAACTCACCGAGTGAATCAGTTTGTACACTCATTTCAGTTCCAAGGATTGAAATTACTACATGAGAAATGGGTAATCGATTATTATTGTCAACGATTTTTCCTGAGAATTTCCCAAAATTTGCATGTTGTGCATTGGCATCACCAAAAATAAAAAATGCAACAAATATGAATATATAGATAGGCGATTTCACGGTTCGCAAAACTACACCGTGAAGTGTTTTTAAAAATTGATTTATGTCAATTTTTAGAGCTTATTTCTGTCTGGAAAAAGTTTCATGAGAAATACCCAGATAAGAAGCAATGAGCTTGTCTGTTAATTTTAAAAAGAATTCAGGTTTGTATTTTCTAAGCCATTCGATTTTCTCCTTGGAGTTCATGGTTGTAAATGATGTGATTCTCATCATTGACTCAGAGAATTTTTGTTCGATAATTTTCATATATGCTTCAGCAAATTTGGGAACTTTCACTATGAATTGATCAAAAGAATCTTTACTGAGTATATGAATCGTTGAACCTTTTTTTACACGGATGTTGAGCATTGACGATGATTCCGTTTTGAAGCTATTGATGTCTGTAAACCATTGATTATCGATCACGATATCAATAGTAATCTCATTTTGTAATTTATCAGAAGTAGTCACATGCAACATTCCAGTTTCTACAAAAAAAACTGATTTACAAATTTCACCTTCTTTCATAATGAAATCATCATTTGAGTAGGTCACTTTTTTAAATTGAACCAAAACATCGTCTAAGAAATCCGGATTCTCGCCGACAATCTGAATTATGTTATCTTTTAGTGTTGTCATTTTTATTGTACCCAGCAATTGAAAACTTCTTTTTTTACAATCTCACTTCTTTCTAATCGGAATCCTGAAACATAGGTTGCCAATCAAGGTTTTCTTCTCACTGTTTATAATTTTTTGGTGTATTTATCAACTTTAATTCAGCACGCCAAATTTACCATCGTTAAAATCTTCGAAGGCTTGAATCAATTCTTCTCTGGTATTCATTACAAATGGGCCATGTGCTGCAATTGGTTCTAAAATTGGTTCTCCACTCAATACCAATACAATACAATCTTCACTGGCTGTAACTTCAAACGATTCTCCGTCGTTGGCCATCAAGATGAAATGGTTTGTGGGGATGTTATTGGATTGATTCACAGATATTTGTCCCTCAATAACAACCATACAAGTATTGAAGTTTTTAGGGAAATTCATAGGTGCCAAACCGCCTTTTTTAAGCTTCAAGTTGTACATGTGCATTGGGGTGAAGGTGGTTGCTGCGCCTTGAATTCCTTGATAATTTCCAGCAATAATTTCAATTTCACCAAGCTGATTTTCGAGTGTAAAACAACCCATGCTTTTGTTCTCAATGGATTGATATTTTGGTGGACTCATTTTGTCTTTTGCGGGGAGATTGACCCACAGCTGCACCATTTGAAATTCACCACCTGTTTTGCTCCATTCTTTTTCATGGAATTCTTTGTGTAAAACACCACTGGCAGCCGTCATCCATTGAACATCACCTTCGCCAATAACACCGCCACCGCCACTGCTGTCGTGGTGTTCAACCCTACCTTTGTATGCAATTGTCACGGTTTCAAAACCTCGATGTGGATGAACGCCAACGCCACGTGGGGTTGCCGACGGAGAAAAATAGTGTTTCGAATTGTAATCCATCATGATAATAGGATTCATGCGTTGCATGCTCAATTGATATACACTGGGTATGAAATTGTGTACCCTAAATCCGTCCCCCACAAAATGCGGTTCTGCGGGACTCACCACCAATTCAACGGTTCTTTGTGTCATTTTAATTCGATTTTAAAGGAAAAGTCCGATGTTTTGCCTTTCTTCAAAGATACAACAATTCAAGGGTGAATTGTTTGGCGAAAAATGCAAAAAATTATTTATCCGTTTAAGGATAATCCGTAAAATTCATCTTGTATTTGTCAATAATCACTCCAATTTTCAACTAAATTGCGGGCATGAAAAAAATACAATTCGTTATCTATTTTATTGGTGCAGTGTTCTTAACATCATGTGGAAGCCTTTGTAAGTATACAGATACACAGGGCTTTGGTGGAGGTCACTGCGGAAAAATGGTAATAACGGGTGAGAAAATATTGAAGGATAAAAATGAAATATGTTTAAATAATTCGGTTACGAATGATCAACCAGTTGGTGAGGAAAGAAAAGACAGCAATCTAAAACATTATTTGATACAAAAGATTGCATCGAATAAAACTTTTGAAGCAGATGGCGAATTTCAGAAAAAGGATTTAACCCTTTTGGTAGAAAAAACCTCAGGTAATGAAATTTTTAAATCTGTTGGCTCTAAGTCAAAATTGAAATTTCCAAATTTAAAGCATGTCAAACAGAAAGCAAAGAGAGTATTTAAAAGTGATTCAGATGTGGGTGTCGGTGCGATAATTTCATTGATTTTGGGGCTTTTGGGTGTGTTGGTCGGTTTTTTTATTCTTGTAGCTGGCGGCAATAGCGGTAATTATTATGCGGTTGCCATGTTAGGGGGTTTGATCCTCATTGCTTCAATGATTTTATTCATGTTTGGTATGTATAAATTGAGTTATCATCATTTGGGAACATGGGGTAAGATCGGTTTTTGGTTAACGGCATTAGCCCCCATAACCCTAGGAATGGGCGCCATCATTGGAATTCCGTTATGGATTATAGGTTGGATTCGGGGAGTGTAATTTCCCCCAAAACCAGTGTTGTTTCTCGTTGTGAAACATGAGGTGAGGTAAATGCTTTAAAATTAATCCATTGGGATTTTTTAGAAAAATTACACCCAATTATGGTGTTTTTGTGCCTGATTATTGATTGTGAAACTTAGTAATTGCTCAAGGCCATGATTTGATCATTTCAAATTTCATTTCAATGACATTCCACCGGAGGAGTTTGATGCGCAAAATGTGCTGTGATAAAACACTTTGATGCAACAGAAAATGCATGTGCCCGTCGGGAATGGGTTCAATGCAGGAGTAATCCGTTTCTACAGCAAAACCTGGATAATGGAAGAAAATGGGGAGTCGATCTTTTTCCCTATCTATAAAATCGAGAATTGAAACCCTGTCCACCAACCAAAATGGGTAGTGGAAAGGGATTTCTAATTCTTTGGAATTGTCATCAATGAGCATTTTCATTTTGAAATTGCCATATTCCGGGTCGAAAATATACCCAAAAAAACTTCTTTGGGTTGGATCAAGCGATGTTAAATGCAATGGTCTTCTATTACTCATAATGAATGTTTCTCTCTTTTATTGATTTCATATTCCAAGGCTGATTTCTGTGCTTGAATGAAAACGTTGAAGTACTTTGTCTGACTATATATGACTCTCAGTAAATGCAGCTGATAATCTGAACACTTTTCCAAAATTTCAAGATATTGGTTTCGGAATTCCTCATTGTTTACATATTGATTGTTGTTATTTACATGAGATACCCCTTGAATGGAATTCAAAAGGTTTTTCAATTCTTCATCGTGGTTGCATTCATTTTTCATGGATTTTCTATCCCACAATAGTTTCTCAAAGCGGTAATTTTATCAGAATCAATCACTTCCCAAGGGTAGTTTTCATTGCCAAAATGACCGTAGCTTGCTGTTGGTGCATAAATAGGCTGTTTTAATTTCAATACTCGGATGATGTCATTGGGTTTTACAGGGAAAATTTGAGGGACAATTTCGTGTAATAACTCCAAGTCTACCACTTCCGTTCCAGCCGTATCAATAAAAATAGAGGTGGGTTCAGCAACTCCAATGGCATAAGACAATTGCACAGTGCATCGATCTACCAATCCTGCTGCCACCAAGTGTTTGGCAATATAGCGTGCTGCATAATTGGCACTTCGGTCTACCTTACTTGGGTCTTTCCCTGAAAAGGCACCGCCACCGTGAGGTGCGCTACCCCCATAAGAATCTACGATGATTTTTCTGCCAGTGAGTCCAGTATCGCCAAACGGTCCACCAATGGTAAAACTTCCAGATGGATTGATCAGATATATTGGGGAAGCATTGATGTCTAAATCCTTTAAAATTGGTTCTACAACTTTTTGAATGATTGTTTTGCGAATGGTATGTTGGTCAACATCTTCGGAGTGTTGAGTGGAAACCACTATTTTTTCGATGGAAACAGGTTTCCCATTTTCGTATTTGGCAGTGACTTGAGATTTTGCATCGGGCCTCAACCAAGCAATTCCGCCATTGTCCCTCAAAACATGAAGCGATTTTACAATTTTATGGGCTAGTGAAATGGGCAGTGGCATCAATTCGGGTGTTTCATTGCAGGCATATCCGAACATTATGCCTTGATCACCAGCGCCACCATCGGAAACAGAATGGGCAATTTCGGGACTTTGTGCATGGATGTGGTTGTTGTAAGTGGCTGTTTTCCAGTCGAAACCAACGCTTATGTCGTTGTACCCAATTTTTTCAAGCACATGTTTGGCAATTGCAATTTCATCGAACTTGAAGGTGGACGTGATTTCGCCTGCAATGACCAGTTGGTTGTTGCAGATGAGGGTTTCGCATGCCACTTTTGCATGCGGGTCAACTAGGAGATAGGCATCGAGAATTGCATCTGAAATTTGATCGGCAACTTTGTCGGGGTGTCCCGCAGAAACAGATTCGCTAGTAAAGAGATAATTGTGTTTTTTCATGATATTTTGAGTTTAAGTTTTTGCTGAGGAAGCACGAAAAACTCAAAATGGCCTGTTGCGAAAATGCCAAAACACAAAATAGCACGGTAAAAAACTCGATGGTGAAATCGATGTTCAAAACACTGCAATGTAGAAAGATTGTTTTCATTTCCCTTTGTTTTTGACGTTTTGTCCGCATCATTTTACCACCGTAGCAGGGTTAGTGCTCGGTTGGTGACCTTTTGGTCTCGTGATACAGCTGCAAATTTAATGTGAATTTTTGGATAATCTCCAAATATTTTTTGATATATTTTTTAAGGTATTGAATATGAAGTGTTTGTAAAAAAAAAGACTCCTGTTTTGGCAGGAGTCTTTTTTAAGAAATTGTCTTATCGTTTATTCAATGATGATGTTCTTTTGGAAAACTGTATTGTCTTTGCAAAAGACTGCAGGTGAAGTTGTTTTATATCCCATGCTCAAATCTGAGGTCTGAATCACATTGCCATCTAAAAAGTATTCCAGCTTAACAGTTCTGCAAACTTTGTCGTAATAGTTTAATAATTTTACTTGGACCAAAATGTTTTGTTTTTTTGTAACTAAAAAATAATCTGAGGTCATTTCAGATAAGGCTGAAGTCACAGAGTTACTGAACCATTCTTTCGTGTAATTTCCAACAGTTAGTTCGAAATTGTTGCTTCCATTAACGCTACTTCCCGATTGGAGAGCTGGACTCACTGTTGCACGAACATAAAATTTGCCATATTCGGGCTCTACATTTTGCTTCACAATGACTTGTGATTCTTTTGCACAACCAACGATAACAAGGGTTAAAATCAAAGCAGCTGAAAGCTTGGTTAAAAGATTTTTCATGTGGCGAAAATAGGTTTTTCTCACTTATTTTTTATCGTTTTGATTTTTTTTCAACATTTCTATGTCATTTTTGAGTTCTTTAAGCAGTTTAATTTCTTCAGAGTCTTTTTCTTCTTTGGCGAGCGAATTCATTTGATCAATAAATACACTGTTGATCAATGAAAGTCCTAAAATGCTGCCCGTAAAGACAATAAAAACAAAGTAAAACTTTGCAAATGATGTAAAAAGGGGACTCACATTTTCCTTGACTGCATTGACAACATCAGAGAAACCATCCCCCGAAAAAATTTTGAAAATGGTATAAAAGCTTTCGAAGGCATTTGCAAAATATTCAGGTGCATAGCGTTTAAATAAACTCAATGAAACCAATGAAATGATGGTGGTGTAAACAAAAAACGAAAACATAATAAACCCAACGCCTTTGAATGCTTTAAACATTTGTTCGCTGATTCTTTTGCCATTTGGAATGTATTCAATGATACGCAATAGTTTGAAAATTCTCAGCGAACGCAAAACAGTAAATCCTGCAAACATTTCTAAATTATGCACGAACAAAGCGCCTAAACTAGGGAGTGACAATAAAATAGAAAAGAAATCAATTTTATTCCAATGATCTTTGAAATAATGATGTAATTTTTTTGATTTAAAATTGTTGATTTTAATGATAATCTCCATGCAAAAAAACAAAGTGAACAAAGAATCAATGATATCCAAAGCAAAATAGTATGGGCCAAATGTTTCAAAAGAATGCAGGTAAATCACCAAAACATTGAGAAGAATGAGGATGTAAATGATTCGATCGTTAAAAACTATTTTTTTCATGTCTTTATGTCAATAGCGTAAATTCAAATATATGGTTATCGTTAAAAACATTGACCAAAAATATTTCATACTTTCATTCATGAGATTCAAATTTTTGTGTTACATTGCTTCACGAATATGATGAATATCAATAGATTTATTTTTAAAGCGATTTTGGTTGCGCTTGGTTTGTCGAGCTGCTCAGTTTATTACACAACCTCCCAAGTAGATCACTCACTTAAAAATTCAATCAACCAAGCATTCAATAGCATCGGCGGATTGGAAAGTCAAATTGTGAATTTTCAAACAAAATATAAAGAGATTCAATGCAATCAAAAAACACCAGAAATGCAAAATGCTGACCGGATGTTTCAAGATGTAAATGCTGATTTATCTAATATTAACAATCAAAAAGCAGATTTAAATCAGGAATATACTCAATTTCAGAGTTACACTCAAGGTAAGGACAAGATTATTTCTGGAACCCCTGAATATGAAAAACTCAAAGCTACCCGCAACAACATCAAGTCTAAAATGGAAACATTGCAATCAAGTTGCAATCAGTTGGTTTCGAAAACATCAGCAGCGAATGATTATATTTCTAAAAATGTAGTGCCAAAGATTCAAATGGTAAACGTTAACGATTACAAAATTAAATTTGAAAAATCAATCGTGGATTTAAATCATAAAATTGATGTTTTCCATCAACAATTGACAGAATTTCAATTGGGCGCCCAAAAGTTCGCGAGTGAAAATCCCAATAAAAATGTTGAATTGCCAAAGCTGATAGATCAAGAAATGAATCAGTTGAATGCATTGTCGATGCAATTAGATAAAACCAAGGGCGATTTACAATTGGCATATAATGATTTCATTACAAAAACACAAGGCAGAAACTTTATTGCTTCCTGCAGCAATGAATGGCAAATGATGCAAGACACAGAAAAGTCTTTGGTGAAATGTCAAGATAATCTCAATACAATTTCAAATAACGTGCAGGCTTCAGCCAATAAAATTCAAAATGCAGTGAAAAAATAACGATTTAAAAATGTTGCACAATCATCCAATAAAGGGGCATTCCGATTGTGATATTAAACGGAAATGTTACCCCCAAGGCCATCGGTAAATATAAACCAGGATCGGCTTTTGGCGCAGCTAGTTTCATGGCTGCCGGCACAGCAATATAAGAAGCACTCGCTGCTAAAATTGCAAAAACAAACCGGTTTGCAATATCGTGTGTGACAATTTGGCTTGTCCATGCCACCAAACTTCCATTAAAAGCAGGGACGACAACAGCAAAAACACTAACATACCAACCATATTTTCTAAAAGCTCCAATTCTTCTTGCGGTAACCATGCCCATTTCGAGTAGGAATATGGCCAAAAAACCCTTGAAAATATCGTTCGTAAAGGGTTTTATCCCTTCTGCTTGCTTCGCATCAGCAATAAGGCCAATCACCAAGCTGCCAAGGATCATCAAAACACTACCATTTGTGAATGAATGCTGTATGATGTTTTTTAAATTGATTTTGGGGGACATTGACTTGTCCTTTTCAAATTGCTTGAGCAATATTACCCCCACAATAATTGCGGGCGACTCCATTAAGGCCATGACCGCCACCATATGTCCCCCAGAAGAAAGCTTTTGAGCCTCTAAAAAAGAAATTGCAGCAACGAAGGTAACCGCGCTAACCGAGCCGTATGAGGCGGCTACAGCGGCAGAATCACTGGTGCTTAATCGTTTTCGTAATACAAAAAATGTGTAAAAAGGAATCAGAGATGCCAATGCCAATCCAAATATTAACGAATATATAATTTCTTTGTTGACGCCGCTGTGCGACAATTCTTGTCCGCCCTTAAATCCTATCGATAACAATAAATAGAGCGAGATGAATTTGCTCGTAGATTCTGGGATAAACAAATCGCTTTTTACCCGGGTGGCAATGATGCCAAGAATAAAAAATAAGAGGGTAGGATTGGTGAGGTTGCTGATAAGGATTTCAAATTCCATGATTAGCTATTTGCATCATTAGAATTTGAGTTAAAGTGTTGGTGAAAACTTTGTGATTTTGCGGCTAAGAGTATACTAATGACAGCAATGGCACTGAGCAATTGCGATAAAATTGGGTCGTTTGAAGTGGCGAAATAGCGATAAATTGCGAAAATGGCAAGTGTAAAAAAGAAATCGAATGCAAATTTTTGTTTCATAGCTGATAACGAATGTTCTGCAAATTTCACACGAATGTTTTATAAATTATTATTTATTGTTTTCATGTTGATTATAATGAATGTTTATGAATATGGAAAAGTGTGATTCACATATTAACTTTGAGCCGATGAAGCAATTTTTTAGTGTAGGACTTTTTTGTTTGGGTTTATTGCTCACTAATGGAGCAAAAGCGGTAGAGGAGAGCCGTTTAAAAATTGATTCTGTTGGCAATGCTACATCAAGAATATTGAGAAATAATTTGGTTGAAATTAAAATTCAACTCGACGGTATATTCGTGAATTTTGAGATAGTTTCGAAGAACAAAAAATTCAAGGTTCAAATAGCAAGTGAACAAGGGAAATTGGCATTTACCAATAAACAGTGCATCATTGCATATCAAGGAAATGTGCTCAATAAGGTATCGCACGTGATTCAAAAATCTGATTTTTTACTGATTCCTTTTGAAGATGTCAACAAACAATTGATTTTCTACAGAATACCTTTGGATTTAAAGAATGGTGAAACGCATTCAGCTCTGCCATTCTTTTTGCTCAAAGAGGCGTACTGTTTATTCAATCTCAAAACTTCAAAAATGATTGTTTATGAGGAAGCGAAAATTGAAAATATCAAAAAAGGCAAAACATCATATGTTACCAATATCAGTGTTTTTCATTTAGACAGAACCGATGATCAAAGTTACAGGGAGTTTTTTAGCCTTGAAAAGGAGGTGAAACTCTCAGCTCAAGCCGCTCCTGTGACTGTGAAAAATACCCTAATATCATTGATGCGAGATTTCTATGATAATTACACCATCAATGCATATTTCAAATAAAATATAAAGTTGAACGATTATCGTTTAAAGTTCTTCTCTTAATCCCTCTAATCTCCCTAAACCGGCTAATCTTCCTAATCCTTTTGATTATTTGCAATTTTCCATAATTTTTTTTGATATTATTAATTCCTATTTCAACTATCATATTGTGTATAATCGGAATGATTTTGGAAATATAAACCTAACCCATAGAATACTCGCTAATCCCATTAACCTTCATCATCCATACTAAGGCAACATATTGACCCAAACACTTGTCTACGTAATTGAATGTCCTTGGCCGCCCTCAAAAAAATCATTTTCTTAATTCTAGCACTTTTGACTTTTCAAATGGCCAAAAGTTCGCATGTTTTAGGTTGTGATATTACTTACAATTATATAGGGAATAAGAAATATGCTATTCAAGTGAATCTGTACCGAGATTGCAGGGGAGTGGCTTTCAAAGTTGGAGACTTTTCTTATTACCGTGCGTTTGCAACCAAAACGAGGGGTTCTTTTACCTATTACTTAAGAGCTCTCAAATTTGTAAAAATTGAAAACATATCAGAACGATGCCAGTATACTGCCATTCCATGTTCACAAACGAATACATACAATACAGGTTATGGGATAGAACGCCATGTATACGCAGATACAATTGATGTGAGTGATAGTATCACGAAATCAATGATTGCCTTAAATCGATGTTTGTTTATTCCGTGTATACGAGACAACACTTCGAGTATGTATTCTCGATTTTTTTACAGCGAAATTTCATTGTGCAATCTTTCAAGCCCTAAAATTGCTTTTAATAACAGCGGATATCATCATTCCATAAATAAATTAAAACTTGCAATTAATACAGGACAGTATTTGTCGTTTGGCGTGAATGATCCAGATTTAGATTCAATTAAATATCAGTGGACTAATTCAGTAGGTACTTATCCCAACGGATCAAATTCTTATGAAAAACGATCAAATTCTTCCTATACCTTTCAATATCCATCCTTCTCCTTATGTACTCCGGTTACAACATTCAAATGTATACCAAATCCAACCGTTTATCCTCCAAAAGGAATGTACTTAGATACAGTAACAGGAGATGTTGTATTTACTCCAACCGTAAATGGAGACGCCGTAACATTTGTAGTAGAGGCGCTGCAATATCGAAGAGATTCTATTGGGAAGTGGGTTTATCTAGGGAAAACCAGACGGGAATTTGATTATTGGACTTATACGGCTCAAAACAATTTACCACCGTTAATGACCGACAAACGAGGATATAGGGTTTGCGCGGGTCGAACATTAAACTTCGATTTTACAATAAAAGATAGCACTTGGTCTGGTTATCAAACAGCTCCTGATACTCTTACTACAAAGTTTTATGGAATTCCCAATGGGGCTCAAATTACCCTGTTACCCGGATCTTCTACCAATGAAAAAAAATATAATTTCTATTGGAATACCCAACTCAAAGATACCAATAGGGTTACATACAAACTGCGAGTTGAAATGAATGATAACGATTGTTCACAACCGGCCATTACCTACAGAACTTTCCATATTTTGGTAGATTCAAAATGCTGCGACACCTTTAAATTTCCAAGAGTAAATCCCTCAAAAAATTTCACGTCAAAAGTTGGGGATTCAATTACCATCGCTTCAGATACAATCAAAGGATACAAACAAGTTTTGCTTAAATGGATCGGAAAATCTCCGGGTTTCGATTGGGCGAATATTTTTGAAAGTAGCTCATTTCGGGGGACATTGACCAATAAATTAAAAATCCGTAAAGTCGATTTTAACCACCATGGAACTCAATTGAGGTTGACTGGGAATACCGACATTTGCCGCGATTCTGGTTCTATTTACACAGTGAAAATCGCTGATACCTGCTTTTTTGTGCATGTAGATTCTTTAGTCCATATTGATACAATCAGACACCATGTCCGCGACACTACATTTTACGAAGTATTTGACACCTTTAGAATTGTTACCCAATATATTGATTCTGTTAAGATTGTTTATAAAGATACATTGAGATTCAATGTTTATGATACAATTAGAACGAAAATCAATGATACTACGTTGGTCAGGCTTATTGTTACAGACACCGTGAGTATCTATAAGAATATTCTTGTACAAGATACTTTAAAGTTCACCATCAATGACACCATAAATTCTGGAATATTAACTGACGAATTCAGCATATATCCAGTTCCATCTAATCGAACTTTATTTTTAAAAGTTGGTGATTATCAAAAGTTTAAGGGTTTTTATGTCCGGATTTATAATGTTGTAAACGACTTGATTCAAGAAAAGTACATCATGTCTGAAAAAACAGAGTTTCAATTAGATAAATGGGGTAGTAAAGGGAATTATACACTTCATTTATTTGATGTTAATCACAAAAGGCTAGCAGTGAAAGTGATCATCTATCAATAAAGGCTGTTGAAAGTTTTACCTAATCCCTCTAATCTCCTAATCCCTTCCTGAGGATTGCAATAATCACACAGATTTTGTATCTTTGAAATCATGAAATCTTTGAGAACTTTTTTTCTCGCGTTTTTTACATTTTTCACTTTTTCATTGTCCGCTCAAAATTATGCAGTGAATTTCGACGGGGTAGACGACTACATTGCTATTCCATCAAATATTTATTCTTCAGCGGTAACCAATTTTACCATAGAATGCTGGATAAAGCCCAATTCTGGTTCATTTAATAGTGCATATCATGGAATTATAGGATATCAAATAGGATCTACGAGTTCCGATCGAAATCCAGGTATGTGGATTAATAATGGGTATTTGCATTACGATATGTATCAACCCACAACGAATACGAGATACACAGGCAATACCAATGCTGTGATTACTCAGGATAAATGGAATCATTTAGCAATGGTGAAATCTGGAACTTCTCTATCAATATACATCAATGGAAAATTAGAAGCGAGTGCTACCGTGTCGAGTACCGTTAAAGTTATCGGGAATTATTTAATTGGCGCTATTGATAATTATTTCTCAGGTCAAATTGATGAAGTAAGATTTTGGTCTATTGCCAGAACACAGCAGCAGGTTATTTCCACAATGTTTCGTTCTCCAGCCTATAACGCCACAGGTTTGGTAGCGTATTATAAATTGAATTCTGGTTCAGGGACCACTGCTATCAATACTTGTACCAATACATCCAGTATCAACGGTACCCTCACCAAAGGTCCAACATGGAGCACGAGTAGTTCATTAACATTCTCGCCCAATTCAATGAGCCTTGGCGGTGTTTCAGATTATTTACAGGCAGACATCAGCAGTGCTGGTAGTAATAAACTCACCATGGAATGTTGGATTAAATTCAACTCACTTACAGGACAACAGAACTTTTTAGGAATGTATCAAAGCCTTGGTGCCACATCTTACTGCAGGGCGATACCCTACAAAAATTCAAGCAATTATATCGATTTTTACATTTCAAACACATCCGGAACAGCCACCAATACCACCACTTCTTTCGCTGTATCTGCTGGTACTTGGTACCACATGGCGTTTGTGTATGACAATTCAAAATCATATGTTTACATCAATGGTTCTTTGCAAGCTTCGAATACCTCTGCCGCAACCTATTCGTTGGATGGCTCTGATGTTTTAGCTGTAGGTACAGACCGTACTGGCGCAAATTTCGCCTTTAATTCGGATATCACCATTGACGAACTTCGAATTTGGTCAACAGCACGAACGGCATCTGAAATTGCTGAATACAAAGACAAATTCATCCCCGTTACCACCACAGGGTTATTGTCGTACTATTCTTTTGATCATGGGAACCCTTCCAATTCCAACACAGACATTACTCAAGTTTACAATGAAATGAACAATGGAAACTTGTTTTTAAATAGCGTTTCTTTAACGAGCACTTCATCTAACTTTGTTTCACAACCAGCGTCAGTTAAATCAAATTTTGTTTGGAATGGAAATACCAGCACGGCTTACAATATCTCAACCAACTGGGCTGAAGAAACAGTTCCCCCAGCAGGCTCTCATGTAGAAATATTTTCCACTCCGTTATATTACCCAAGTTTAGATCAAAATAGAACTTTAGGCGACATTTTGTTGCCTTCTGGTACCAAATTTACTTTGAACGGATACACACTTACCGTTGGAGGGAAAATTAGTGGTACAGGAACGTTGGTGGGAGGTTCAACATCCTCGTTAACTTACAATTCAAGTTATACAACGTCTACAGTTTATTTTGATGCTACAACAAATTTAACAACAAATTCATTGTCAACCTTAACCATTATGCCGGGTGTTTCTGGTGTCTTAACCTTAGGCAATGCTTTGTATATCAATTCTTATTTAGATATTCCTTGGGGTAATTTAAATACCGGTGGATATTTGACCTTAAGAAGTTCTTCTACGGGTACTGCAATGGTTGGAAATATGTCAGATTTGCCTACAATTACAGGAAATATTACGGTTGAGCGTTATATACCGGGAAGAAGAGCATTTAGATTGCTTGCCTCTCCTGTTACCACATCAACCACAATTTATCAGAATTGGCAAGAGGGTGGTAGTTCAAATGGTGGTTATGGAACACACATTACGGGTTCCAGTTCCGGGAGCAACGGATTTGATCAAACTACAACGGGTAACCCTTCGTTGTTTACATTCGATAACAGCACAAGTTCTTGGTCGGCTGTGAGTAGCACCAACAACTCCACAAATGATAAATTAACCGCAGGAAATCCATACAGACTGTTTATCCGTGGCGATCGAACAATTAGTTTATCGAGCAATGCTCCAACAGCTACAAATACAACTCTGCGGGCTAGCGGTGAATTGTTTATGGGCACTAAAACATTTTCCGGATTGAACACATCAGCTGATGCCTTTAGTTTGGTGGCGAACCCATTTCAAGCTGCGGTGAATATGGGAACACTGCTGTCGTCAACTTCCTTCAATACAAATCTGAATACCGTTTATTATTATATTTGGGATCCAACCGTTGGTACCAGAGGAGCATATGTGACCGTTGATGTTGTAAACAATACCAACAATGTATCTGGCTCCATGGCAAATAAATTTTTACAGCCATGGCAAGCATGCTTTGTGAAAACAAAAAATGCTGGTGCTGCAAGCCTTAAATTTTCTGAAAATGCCAAAACCACCACGACCTCAGCAACTTGGAGAGAGTCGTTTGATATCGCAAGATTGGACATGAATCTGTATCAAACAGATTCCTTTAAGTCAAAATCAATGCCTTTAGATGGTTTGCAAGTTCGTTTCGACAATCAATTTAATTCCGAAATCGATGATTTTGATGCCTCTAAACCGTGGAACCAAGATGAAAACTTCTCAATAATTTCGCATAAACAAAAATTAAGCATTGAATCAAAAGCATATCCATCCGATCAATTCGATACTGTTCAATTGTTGTTGGAGCAAACGAGGCATATACACTATACCATTGTGAGTTTTACTCAAAATATTGAGGGACATCAACTCATGCTAAGAGATGAATTCATTGGCCGTTCAATCCCTTTGGCGAACAATGAAAAGAATGAATATTCATTTACCATTGATCCTCAAATTGAAGCAAGTAAAAATCCCAATAGATTCAAAATTATCACCGTAAAGTCTAAATCTGATGTTCACAACGTCGATCAAAACTTGGTATCCTCTTTCCCGAATCCAAGCCATAACAACGTTAATTTGTTGTCGATATTGAGTATGAAAAAAATAAAGGTCTATTCTCTTGAGGGACAATTGGTTTGGGAAAAAGATTTGCAAAATTGCAATTCTATTCGCGTTGAAGATTTGCAAAAAGGCGTTTATTTGTTTGAGGTAATGTTAGAGAACGGACGAAAATATTATTTGAAACAAATTGTCCTCTAATCTCCCTAATCCCTCTAATCCCTCTAATCTCCCTAATCCCTCTAATCCCTCTAATCTCCCTAATCTTTCTAATCCCTCAAATCTCCCTAATTCCTTTTTCTAACAATTTTGTATAGATAAAGGTCCTCTACTTTTTTTCTGGCCCAAGGTGTACGGCGCAGGAATTTCAGACTCGATTTTATACTTGGATTGTCGATGAAACAATTGATTCGGATATGATAACTCAATTCTTCCCATCCAAATTTTTCATAAAGTTCGGTGACAATTTTTTCTAAGGTTATACCGTGCAGAGGATCGTTCGACATATTTATTTGATTGAAAGCAACAACTGTAGATCGCTTTGCACAAAATTAGTGAATCCTTCATGAATTTTAATTTTTTTAGTGAATTTCACGATTCCATTGGTGAGCAATCAAGTGTAAAGTAATAATTACCAATAATTTGGTATAGAAGTTCTTTTTGAGATAGATATGTTTGCAGCATATGAAAAAAGGATTACTTTTCACCCTTGTATTCTCTGCAATTGGCTTGTTGTCGGCACAAAAGATGACTTGCGAAGAATTGAAATTGTATAGAGATGTTACTTTACTCAGTATTTTAGACAAAGAAACAGCGAAAGCAAAGCAACAATATGATGCATTGATGACCGCCAAAAAAAATGCTGAAAATCAAATCAAAGCACTTCAAAAAGCAAAATCGAACAGCGAGGTACAAATGGCGATGATAGCTTTGAAAGGAGCTTATGAGCAAGCAACAAGTATCTTATCTGCATTTAAAGCAGCTAAAGGGGCAATGAAAGTGGCAGTATCCGTGGCTACTGTAGCAGAAAAAATCAACCAAGGTAAAGGTAAACTTGATGTATTACTGGCCGATAATGAAAAAGCGGCATTGGTTACAGCAATTGAAAATGAAGTCATTGGAGCAATTCCCGTTGTAAGTAATGTGTATAACCTTTATAAAACAGTGGTAGACATCAAAACCTTAAACACCAAAAGAAATGGGTTAATTGCTGAAGTGAATAAGGCTAATGCCAATCTGGATAAAGTCTGTAGCAAACTTAGTTCCGTCATGAGTGGTGTGAAAAGAGTGAACGATTATCAATATTATATTTCTGATTACTTAAATAAATATTGTAGCAGTAAAAAGAAATAAACCCAAATTCTGAGTTCAACTATCTTTGCATTATCTTTGTTGGCATTATTTGTAACCAACTTACGGTATCGATGCACAAATTTTTAACCACTTTAAAATCCTTTTGCCTCCTCTTCTTTTTGTTCGTGAATTTCCATTTGGGATTCTCACAATCGAAGATTCTTGTAAAAGCCCATAAAGCATTTCAACAAAAAAAATGGTCTAAATTTGATCGCCTTTTTGCAAAAAACGCTGAAAAAGACAGCACATCTTTTGATGTTTCATATTTAAAATATCTCAAATTTTCCCCAAGTTCCCCCAACTTTAATGCCGAAAAAAACTATATCTACGCTTTTAAATATGATTCTTGTCGTTCCGTTATTCCGGCAAAAACAATTCAAGGCTTCGACCAAAAATTGAAATTAACCTACAATCGGTCTAAAACAGTTGATTCAGCGCTTGGTTTGTATTTAAATCAACTACTTCAATTAAATGATACCCTAAAAATTCACAAGTTTATTATTGCTTTTAACGATGAAAGATCAATTCCAGAAGTTCAAAAATTCATTTCTCATTACCTTCAAAAATACATTTCAGTTGAACCGAATAGAACCATTCAAATCTTAGAAATTAAACAAGCATGGCTTGATGCACTAATTCAACACGAACTCAATTCCATTTTGATGTTTCGCGATAAATTTCCGAAATCCTATTGCGACGATTATGCCTATTTTCTGGAAGCAAAGTTCGCTTTTTTGGCAGCTACCAAAATTCATTCGGAAGATGAATACGCATTCTTCAAGCAAAAGTATCCCAATACCAATTTCGCCATTTCTGCCGATAGTGCAATCGCTGAAATTTACTTTAATCGAATACCGAACAAATACAAAATCGCAGATTTACAACAATTTAATGCCAAATTTAAAAATAGTAGACTCAATAATTTGGTCGCCAACAGGTTAATTGGTCTCGAGAAAATAGACAGTGCGATTCATGTTGTGAATTTGCAATTGACAGGAAGAGAACCCAAAGTACCAGCTCATGTTAAAATTGATCTTGAATCAATTTCCATTCAACGTAAAAAAAGGTTTCAGTTTGATTCAAAACGCAAAGACGGTCGAAAATTGGTCTACAGTTATTTGCAATATATGCCTTTTTTTGAAGGACATATTCTTAAAGCCTCCGATTACCAGAGCGATGAATATGTTTTTGTGAATGAAAATTCTGGTAAAACCTTTGATTTGTTAGGTAAACCGTTGTTCTGCATGAGAATTGACTCAACCGTTCAATTGGTGACCGAAAATCAACAAAAGAATTTTGCTGTTGGCTTTCAAATTCTAACTTCCCACAATAAGTTTATCAAACCTGTATTTACCCAAATTTTTGATTCTTCCGATAATTCTCAATTGCTCGATAAAATCAATATCGAAGATGGGAAAATTTTGAGTAAAATTTCAGATTATATTGCCAAAAGTTCACTCACTGTGCCCATTGGAACACAAGAATTTAAATATATCGATAGTCAATGGACAAAAGCCGAATTTTTTCCTGAAATAGGAGATTATCAAAAACCGATTACGGTGAGTTTTATCGAAAATTGGATAAAATTAAAAATGCCATTTTTTATACATGCTGGTTTTACTTCCCTTTATAAATACAACGATTCTAATCAATTACATGCGGTTAAAGACAAAGCGGACGGGGTGATGTTACCAATTTGCACAATAAAAATGGATCAGCATGATTATATCATTTGTGTTGCGAATCCATTAAAAGGAAATGCATACAACAACCTTGATAAATACAAGCAGCTAGGAAGAGAAAAGGATTTTGTTTATATCAAAATTTCACAGGCCATTGAAAGCAATGAATTGAGTGCATTTCCACCTACTTTTAAATCCAATCAGCTGTTTTCCACTGCTTATGCATTGGCATTGTTTCAGCTTCAGTACCCCATGAGTATGGTGGATGAAAGTTTTTGTAATCTGTTAAATAAAAATTATTTAGGACTAGATCAAGAAATTACAAAACCCGTCTTTAGAAATTGGGCCGTGAATTTTGTGCAATATAGAATGTCTGTTGAACCCTTGCTCGACGATATTTTAAAAATGCCCTTATACTTTACCTTTAAGGTGAAATTGGAGGAATACAATTCCAACAACCAAAGTTTTACGGTTCGTGGCGATAAAAACATGGAACCAGAATTTTCATTTGCAAATCAATTGAACTTAGAACATCAATTAATTGACCAAATGAAGTCGATGAAATCCATGTGTCCTATCACTTCATTGTCGGTTGAGCACACTCCAACAATGGTATTTAACAAAGGTTCGGAAAGTGATTTTACCATCCATGTCAAAGAAACAGATGCATACAAAATACTGAAATTGACGGATAAAGATCAATCAATTTATATGCGCATCAAAGTTCAGCCCATCACAAAAGCGTTAGGTAAAGAATGCAAGGTTTGTGTGAATGGAAATTGCGATGAATACAAGCTTAGGAATTGTAAAATATCATTTCAAGCGGAGCAATACGAATTTTCTGCCACTCAAGACTTCAAACAATCCCTCATTTTAAAGCAATAATTAGGCTTTTTTCACAAACTCGCTTTTTAACGCCATTGCACCAAAATCTTTGATTTTGCAATCAATGTTGTGATCTCCTTCAACCAATTTGATGTTGGTTACTTTGGTGCCAACTTTGATTGATTTTGAAAATCCTTTTACAGGGAGATCTTTGATAATGGTTACAGTATCACCGTCTTGCAACAGATTTCCGTTAGAATCTCTTACAATTAAACCTGTAGATTCACCGCTTGATTCATCTTCCGGGTTAAACTCATGTCCGCACTCCGGACAAATCCATAACAAACCAGAAGGGTAAGGATATTCGCATTTACATGCTGGGCAAATTGGATCTTGTGACATATTAGGGGTAGTCTTATTGGGTGCAAATGTAGCAATTATTCGTGGAAAGCAGTCGATTACTTTATTTCTTTTGAGGGATTCCGACCTTCGAACCAAAATGTTGGTTTTTGGTGAAATTCAAAATTCTCCATGTTTCAAATTACGGAAAAACCTTAAAACTATTCAAGCGATTAAGGATTTTTGCAAAATCTATTTGTTTCTTTACTCATTAACTTCGTTCAACGAATAACTAGGATATTAAAGCAGATATTTTCTTTTTAGTTGTGTGGTTTAGTTAAAAGGCGAGGGGATTTCCCCTCACCTTTTGCTATAATATATCTTTTAAATCTTGGTAACTTGAAATCTGATTATTTGCGAAAATTTGATTGAGTTTGGTTTTTAAATTTCTCACATAATCATAACTCAAATCCAACATCGCTGCAACTTCTTTCGGTTTATAGCCCTGAATGCTCAAAATGAGTACTTTTTTACCGTTGACACTGAGTTGGTTTAGATCTGGATATCGATCAAATATAGGCTTATAAATAGCGTCTGTGCTTAACTCCGTTTTGGTTTTTTCGAATGTGTTGTCAATTTCTGCCAACTTTTCTAAACCCCTTCTTATTTCTATGATTTTAGGATTCTTTGCAACATCTGATTGTTTTAATTCGTTCGCAAATTGAATTGACTTTTCAACAATGAGTTTCGATAATGAAAATAACTTTTCATTGAGTCGGTTTTCGTTCATTTGTAGTCGTTCCGACTCCGTTTTAATTGCCAACATTTCTTGGGCAGTTTCAAGTTGACTTTTATGAATACGACTGTTCTTCCTCCATGAATATACAATAATCACAAGCAACAAAATTGTTAAGATTAAAATAATGTTCGTAAGAATAATGTGATTACTCTTGTACTTGTTTTCTGATTTTAAGGACTGAACAGAATGGTCGAGTTCAACATTTTTAACGGCCAAGTCGATCTCACTTTCCGCGTTTAATTTTTGCTTTGAGTTCAATTCATCAAGCGCTTTATTTGAAAGATCTTTGTATACATATGCCATTGAGTATTGTTGATTGTTGATGGCCAATTGCGCTAAGATTTCATTTTTTTCGTAATCAAATCGGTTGTACTCAGCTCCTGTTAATTCAACTTCTGAAAACCCAAGATCTTTCAATATGTTGGGTTGATCCTTCATAATTCCTTTCAGTGAATTTTTAAAATAGTCCATGAGCGCAATTCTCATTTCTCGATTAATCGGTGATTTTAACTGAATGAACGACTTTAATTGTGATTTCCCTCTTAATTTAGCTTGGTTCAATTCCAAAACAAAAAATGAAGAATTCAAGGCTCCATTGATAGTCTTATTTTTGTAAGAATCAAGTATTTTTTGACTTTGATCAAACTCCTGCAGATTTTGATACGCCATGGCCAGATTAAAATCCAATAACTGATTATTGTAATCGTTATTGCTGGAGTTATTTTTTATTTCGTCTAACAAGGTACGCTTTGCTTGTAAATAGTTGCCTTCAGACATATAGGCCGTGGCCAAATTTGAAATGAGCACAGGATTACTTACCTTATTTTCCTTCATGATTACAAGCGCTTTCGATAAATAATAGCGGGCATTTCTAAATTGTTTCATTTTCATGGCTATACTTCCCAAATTATTGCATAAGCGCTCTATGTATGGCTTGTTTTGAGTGGCCAAAGCCAAATTATATGCCTGTAAGAAAATTTTATTTGCGCTGTCAATCTTGTTTTGAAAGAAATGAAAAGAGCCATTGTAAGTCAAACATACCACCGTGTATGCCGAGTCGTTGATTTCTGCACTTAAATCATTGATTTTTTTATAAATATCTTGACAACCATCTTGGTCAGGATTCGATAAACACCGATATCCTTTGTCGATATAAAAATAGAATGCAATTTGTTTTTTTGGACTCTTTTTGACATATTCCTTTGAAAAAGAATCTAGTTTTTTTGCCTCTGGTAACTGATTTTTAACCACTAACTTTTGTATGTGGTAACTCAAATAAATAGGATTAATATCGGCTTCATGGGTTGTAAAATATTCAATTAAGGAGTCTGCCGATAAACAATATTTCATTTCTACTGTATCATTGTTGTTGGCTTTTTTCTCAGAACAGCCTACAAAGAACAATAGCAACATCAGTGCTGTTAAAGTTGATTTTTTTGAAATCCAGATAGTCATTGATTCAAAATTAGTAAGTGACATTGAATGTTCTTTTTTTTACAAGGAACAATTATGTCACAATTGCATGAATGACGCATTTTTTCAATGATTGACATGCGATAATAATGTTTTGATTATTCACCTTATCTCAATATTTTTGAAAAATATAACAATTCTATCATTTGTAAATAATGTTACTCAAAAACCCAATGATTCGTATCGCTGCATTATGTGCGATTTTTACCCTTTATACCGTTCAAATTTTTGCCCAAAAAGCCGGAGATACCTTGTCTGTGAAAACCTGGCATTATGGAACCAATAACAGAGACACGGTGATTCAATTTCCAGACGGCAATCTCGAATTTGAAAAAATCATCATGCGTTATAGCATGCGCTGTAAGAACGGACTGGTTTCAGATCAAAATAACAGAAATAAAGGTTGTGGTGAATGGGATTACTCTTGCAATACCTTTGTAGTTGATTCAACAAAAATTGAAACTATCGCCCAAACAACCCCAAATTACACCGTAACAAATTTTACAGGATCTTCTTTTAAATATGCGAAGGCACCCATCTATGATTATTATGATTATTCACAAGACAACATCGTGGTATCTGGTGTTCAAAACGAAACCAATTATTCTTTAGTGTACACCCCAGGTGGGGCAAACGCTTCTCTACCAACGAATAATTTTTCTGGAAAATCACAATTTATGTATTCCGCCGCTGAATTAAAATCAGCTGGTTTGGATTCTGGTTTTATCCATGCATTGTCATTGTACGCCCAGAATACAGCTTCAGCCAATTTTTTAAAGATCCGACTAAAACATATTTCCACTGTAAATTTGACCCCACAAACCGTTCATTTAAATGGTTTTACAGAGGTTTATCACGCCTCTACCTCTTTTGTTTCGGGTCAAAATAAAATAGTCTTTGCCAACCCTTTTCTCTGGGATGGTAAAAGCAGTATTTTGATTGAATTTTCTTTTACAAATTCAAAAATTTCCAATGCTCTTGTTTTAGATGGTATCACAGACACAAGCACTTCCGCGATTTCTGCAACAAATAATTTCTCAATCGATTTCTCTAATAATGGACATATTGAATTGGATGCCAATAAATTAAGTTCCATTTCTAAGGAGATTTCAATCTCTTTTTGGGCCTTTGGTGATCCTAAAAGTTTACCCACTACAACTTCCGTGATCTATGGTTACGCCACGGATAAAAATCAACGTCAGCTCAATATTCACTTTCCATGGTCTGATGGTAGTATTTATTTTGATTGTGGATTTTCTGCTGGTGCTTACGATAGAATTAACAAAGCTGCCACAACTTCAGAGTATGAAGGTAAATGGAATCATTGGACATTCACCAAAAATGCAACTACAGGCAATATGTCCATTTATCTCAATGGAACTCTTTGGCTATCGGGTACTTCCAAAACTAAGTCTATGTCCCTCATGAATGTAATCTTAGGTAAGGATCAAGTGTTTAACAACAATTACAAAGGAAAATTATCTGAATTAAGTATTTGGGATAAATCATTGTCTGCCAATGATGTGAATGCCTTAATGTATGCGTCAATTGACACTTCATTTGCAAATTATTCGAATCTGGTTGCATATTATCCTTTTTATGAGGGACAAGGGCTTCAAGTTGGCGATTCGAAGTTTGGAAAATCTTCAACCGGCTCAGGAATATCTTGGACATATGAAAGAGGGATCGATATCCATCGATCATTTACTGCATCGAATATCAAGCCGGCAATAGATTTCATAAGAGGTGATTATACCTTCACTAATGCCAAGAGAATCGTTCGTGATTCAATTGTGAGAAATCCGAACGCCATTAGTCAATATTCAATTATTTCAAAGAAAAATGGTTCAATCGTTGAACATGATGTCATCAATACCGATACCATCTGGTATGCTTATCATGCCACAAAATCTAAGGTATTCAACGGAGATAAAGGTATATTAAAAGACTCCATTGCCAATCAAACCGACGGAACTATTGACATAAAGAATTTAAATTTTGAAAAACGTTTCCCTTGGTACAACGAAATTATGTCGTTTGTAACTCCTTATGGTTTGGGACTGGATCTTGGAATAGCAGGTAAAAGTTGGTACTACGATATGTCTGATTTTGCACCTTTATTGAAGGGAAGAAAGAGAATGATGATGACCATGGGCGGACAAAATCAAGAGCAAATGGACATTGAATTTTTATTTATCGTAGGTAAACCTATTGCGAAGGTTTTAGATTTTAACCAATTGTGGCAGGGTGGTGCAAGGTTAGGGGGGCCTGGAATAGGTAGTATTTTGAATAATTCTGTTTTTGCGCCTGTTCTTGTTAAGCCTCTCAATGGTAGTCGATTTAAAATGCGTAGTTCTACTACAGGACATGGTTCTGATGGTGAATTTGAGCAAAACGGAGGTCCAATTTACCATTTTCTCAATGTTGGAGGGGGCAGTGCCGAATTCACTTGGAGTGCAAATATTGATTGTTCAACAAACCCAATGATTGCTCAAGGTGGAACTTGGCTTATACCGCGTCAAGGTTGGTGCCCAGGCCTAAGAACCAAATTGTTTGAATTTGATTTAACACCGCATTTAGTCCCAGAACATCAAACTTACATAGATTATCACATTTCTGAACCAAACAAAACAGGTGGTGATTATCGATATATAGTTGCAAATCAACTGATTACCTATGATAAGCCCAATTTTGATTTGGATGCCAGAATCTTGGATATCAAACAACCTTCATCCGATTATGAATATGCAAAATCAAACCCAATTTGCAATCAACCAATCGTTTTAATTCAAAATTCAGGAAAAAATACCATCAATAAAATCACATTTGAATATTGGGCAAATCAGTCCTCCGTTAAACAGAATTGGACATGGACAGGTACTTTAGAGTACATGGATACTGTAAGTGTAATATTGCCTTCATGGGGGTTGTGGGACAATGGCATGTTGCCAAGTGACAATCGTTTTTATTGCAGTATAAAGTCGGTGAACAATCAAACGGATGATTATGTTCAGAACAATATCATGTCGTCGAAAGTAACCATTCCGGATGTCATTCCGGGCTCATTCAAAATTGAGCTTCGCACCAACAACAATCCGTCTGAAAATTCTATGACATTATACGATGTAGATGGTAAAATTGTTGTGAGTGAATTGTATACGGTTGCCAATAAAATTCACAGTTATCCATTGGAGTTAAATGGTTGTTACAGATTGGTGGTAACCGATGCTGGTATCGATGGATTGTCGTGGTGGGCCAATACCGCTCAAGGTTCAGGTTTGGTAAGAATTAGAAATGCAGCAGGGAATATCATTAAATCTTTTAATGCCGATTTTGGGAGCTTTTTTGAATATCAATTCACCACCAATTATGCGTTGAATGCAGATAAATTGACGTTAAATCAGTCGGTTAACTTATATCCAAATCCATCTGTAGGGAAATTTGCATTAGAAGGCAATGAACTTTTGAATGCTTCGGTTAAGATTTTAAGCGTAACCGGTCAAATCATGGAAAATTATTCGCAGATATCAGAAAATAAATTGGAAATTGTTACGCAAAATTGGCCATCTGGTGTGTATTTCGTAGAAATCAACAAAGGTCATTTAAAAGCTGTAAAAAAGGTAATGGTTCAGTAAACCACCAAATTGTTACTCAAAAATGCAATAAAGGCCAACAAAAATTATGGTAATTGCAATGCTGGTTAGTCCGTACAAAATATGGTAGTATAGGTCGGGAATCGGGTTAGTGATGCTCAAAATACAGCTTAAAAAGCCGAGAAATGCACCAATGAACAAGCAATTAAGACCTGTTTTACCTCTGCGTTTTAACTGAGCTGTTTTTTCAGATGAAATTGTTGGAGTAGTATCGTGATTCATAAGCATATAAATTTGAACGAATTGTAAATCAAAAGGTTTTTGTTTACAAATCCAAATTTTGATGCCTGTGATACCCTTTATTTATTTTTATCTACGGGTCTCCACACCTTTTTTGGTCGGTTTGGTTGTTCCTGATTCTGAGGTCTTTGGTGAGATTGGGGTCTATTTTGATCACCAGATTTTGGCTGATTTCCCGAACCTCTAAACTGACTGTTGTTCTTTTTCTTCTCAGCAATTTTTCGCTCTATTCTTTGTGGGGGACGGTTTTGTGTCTTGCTGTCTGTGTCGTCTTTTACCTGTGTGCCAGGTCCAAAATCATGATCATCGTCTCTTTCAATTTCCATTTTGATCAATTTTTGAATATCGCGAATAAAAGGTACCTCTTCTCTGTCTACAAAAGAAATCGCCACGCCGCTGTTTCCAGCCCTTCCAGTTCTACCAATTCTGTGGACATAGGTTTCTGGAATGTTGGGAATTTCATAATTGATTACGTGAGTCAGCTCATCGATATCAATTCCCCTCGCCGCGATATCAGTTGCCACCAGTACCCTAGTGGTTCTATTTTTGAAGTTATTTAATGCACTTTGGCGAGCCGCTTGACTTTTGTTACCGTGAATGGCTTGCGCTGTGACTTTAATTTTTTCGAGATCTTTCACAACCTTATTTGCTCCGTGTTTTGTGCGGGTAAAAACAAGTACAGAATCAACTTCTTTGAGTGAATTCTGTAACATGTCTTGCAATAAGAATTTCTTATTCTTTTGATCTACAAAATATAGTTTTTGTATTACTTTTTCTGCGGTTGTACTCACCGGAGCTACCGCTACACGAACTGGGTCTTTTAAAATTGATTCACTTAATTTCACGACCTCGTTGGGCATCGTTGCCGAAAAAAATAGCGTTTGACGTTTGGAAGGTAATTTAGCAATGACCTTTTTTACATCGTTGATAAATCCCATGTCCAACATTCTGTCTGCCTCATCCAATACGAAATGCGTTATTCCCCTAAGATCAATATAACCTTGTTGCATCAGATCTAACAGCCTGCCCGGAGTTGCCGTCATGATGTCCATGCCCCTTCTAATCGCTTCAACTTGTGAAGTTTGTTTCACTCCGCCAAATATAACCACATGACGTAGTTTGGTGTTGACAGAATAATCGCGGATGCTCTCATCGATTTGTAACGCCAATTCCCTCGTAGGAGTTAAAATTAATGCCTTTATCTCAGATCTTTTTTGATGCTGAATCTCCATCAAATGTTGGATGATGGGAATTGAAAAGGCCGCTGTTTTACCAGTTCCAGTTTGTGCAGTTCCCAATAAATCTCTATGGTTTAACGCCGGAGGTATGGCTTGTTGTTGTATTGGTGTGGGGGTTGAATATCCCTGGGTGGCAAGAGCGTCAATAATTGGTTGCGCAATGCCGAGTTTAATAAAATCTTCCAAGACTACAAAGGTACGGCTTTATTTCATTGTTGCTACTCTCGTATTTTCAAAGTCATGATTCGCCCTTTTTCAATTAACTTTGTGCCATGTCATCATCAGAAGAATTGCATGAGTCTCCAGACGATTTTGTGAAAATTGTCTTCCGTTTTTATTCGGAACTATTTGAAAAAGACATGATTGAAACAATGTGGTGCAAGCCTTTGGATGCCGAACTGGGCATTTATCAAATCGATAATATCCCATTTTATGCACCCCTGATAGCCGCCGATGACGTTATCCTTGCGGAAAAAGATGAAAAAGAAGGAGGCATGCTTGCATACAAGCAAACTGTAAAGGAATCTGGAAATTCAACCATTCACATCGTGCGTTTAAACGATCAAGTAGATTTGAATGGTTTGCTCAATCAATTGGTTGACTTAGGGTGTAACTTCGAGGGACTGAATGACAATTATGCGGCCATTGACGTGCCGTGCGATGTTCAATATAAACCCGTTCGAGACTTGCTCGATTCTTTTGAAAATGATGATGTTGCAGGTTTTTCAGAAGCATGTTTATCAGATTTGCACCAAAAACAGTTGTAAATTGTTAGTTACTTGGTCAACGTCCCCCAAAAAGCCAAATTTTCTAATTTTAACTGTTTCATGAAGCTTTTCTGTTCACTGTAAATTCCTTCTTTTCCAGAAAAGAAGTTGGCAATAATTGAAACGAAAATAAAATAACCAAAATATTCGATTCCAAAAAGCTCTATTCCCATGATAGAACTTGCAACAGGAGAGTGAGTAGCAGATGCAAACACCGCCAATAATCCCATTCCCGCCATTAAATCTGTGGGTAATCCTAAGTATCCCGATAACGCACTTCCCAAAGTGGCACCGATGAAAAATAAAGGGGTCACTTCGCCTCCTTTGAATCCAAACGACAAGGTAAAAGTGGTCAACAACAATTTTACCAAAAAGTCACTGTCCCTCGAAATTCTAAAAAAGGAATCTTCAATGCCTTTTATTCCCAATCCATAAAATGGCTCGCAATTGAAAATCGAGTAAATGAAAATCAGTAAAATTCCAGCAAGTACGGGCTTTAACCATGCTGTTTTTGTAATAGAAGAACCGATTTTCGAAAAAAGATTTGCAGAAATCACAAATAAACGGGCAGTTAATCCAAATAAAATACTTGCAATAAAGATTTTAAGTAAATTAATGAGGGATATTGGGGGCGTTGAAAAAATATGATATTCTGTGTGATGTACCGGAAAAAAGGTGATACAAGAAAGGTGGGCAATCCACGCAGTCAATGCGGTTGGAAGGATGAATTTCCAGTGAAATTTGTCTTTAAATAAAAGTTCAATAGCAAATACCGCACCCGCAAACGGGGTTCCAAAAACACCCGCAAATCCTCCTGCCACACCTAATTTGATGAGCAATTTTCTGTTTGCAAACCTTGAGAATTGAAACCTAGAGAATTGATCTGCAATGGCCGCCGACATTTGTACCGCGGTGCCTTCTCTACCAGCCGATCCTCCCAATAAGTGGGTGAGAATCGTGGCCAAAAATACCAATGGCGCCGTAATGAATGGCAGTAAGGTATTGAATTGTTGGTATTCTGTAATGATGGCATTGTTCCCCTTTTTTGATGCCTCAGGAGATTTGCTGTAAGCCAATCCAATCATTAAACCACCGATAGGTAATAAGTAAATCAACCACTTATGCGATTCGCGAACCTGTGTGACCCAGTCTAAACACAGAAGAAAAATTGCAGACGAACTTCCTGAAAGTATGCCAATTGCGATACATACGAGACTCCAAAGTGCGAGGTTCTTAAGCATTCCTTCAACAAATCTACGACTTTCGACTTATATTCGTGTTTCAAGGAACATGAATATGTTGAGTCAATTTGAATATCAGCCTTTGGTTACGGCATTGAAGCATTTATATGCGCTCAAAGATGATTCAACTGATGCAATTTTAGAAATTACCCAAAGGGTTTCTTTTAAAAAAGGTGAATTGGTACAAGATATTGGTCAATCGTGTAAGAATTTATATTTTATTGATTCAGGATGTTTGAGGATTTTCTATTTCAAGGATGGCCGAGATATAACAGAGAGCTTTGAGTTTGAAAACTCATTTGTGGCAAGGGGTGAAAGTTTGATAACCATGAAACCATCGAGCAAAGGCATTGAGGCCATTGAAGATTCTCAGTTATTTCAAATCAATACCCCAAAATTATTTGCACTTTTTGCAACATTTCCTGATATAGAGAAGGTGTTTTATAAATTCATAGAGCATGCATATATCCAGCAGATTAATCGTTTAGAGAGCTTGCAGTTTTTAACTGCCGATGAACGCTATGGGCAGCTGTTGTTAGAGCAACCTCAAGCAATTCAGAGAATTCCACTGAAATACATCGCATCTTATTTGGGAATTACACAGGTGAGTTTGAGCAGAATTCGGGCTAAGAAGTAAACACATTATTTAACATTTGTTAAAGAATGCGCCAGAGCGTAGTGGGAACTTTGTGTGGAATTGATTTGTCCATGCAAGAAAATCAGATTAAACTCGGCCTAAAGGAAAATTTACCCCAATTCATGCTACTTGTTCTTGTGAATGCTTTTGTTGGTGGAATGGTGGGAATGGAGCGCAGCATCATGCCACTTTTTGCTTCAGATGTATTTCATATTCAGGCAAATGCTGCAATTTTATCCTTTATTACCGTTTTTGGTGTCGCCAAAGCTGTATCGAACTATTTTTCTGGAAAACTTGCCGGAAAAATTGGTCGAAAAAATGTGCTTATTTTGGGATGGATATTGGCCCTGCCAATTCCATTTTTAATGATTCATGCAACTTCTTGGACATGGGTTGTGTTTACCAATGTGCTTCTTGGAATCCACCAAGGACTTGCTTGGTCAAGCACGGTGGTCATGAAAATTGATCTGGTAGGCGAGAAACAACGGGGATTTGCAATGGGCTTGAATGAGTTTGCTGGTTATTTGTCAGTGGCTTTTGTTGCCATGCTTACGGCATTCATTGCACAACGTTATGGGGTTAGACCTTACCCTTTTTATATCGGTATTGCTTTGTCAATTGTTGGACTTTTAACCACTATTTTATTTGTAAAGGACACCACCTTACACAGTCAGAAAGAGTCCGAAAAATCGATGATTCCTCGACTTAAGAATGTATTTTACCACACTTCTTGGAAGCATCCAATTTTAGGATCTGTTTCTCAAGCCGGGTTGGTCAATAATTTGAACGATGGTATGGTGTGGGGACTTTTACCTGTGGTATTGGCAAATCAGGGATTTCAAATTAAAGAAATTGGCATCATTGCAGCAGTTTATCCGGCGTTTTGGGGTATAGGCCAACTCATTACAGGAAAATTGGCCGATTTATATTCCAAAAAGTTACTGTTATTTTGGGGGATGTTTTTACAAGGTTTAACGCTGTTTTGTATGTCGTTAAATCCGATTTATATCGTGTGGGTGGTTTTAAGTGCACTGTTAGGAATTGGTACAGCCCTGGTTTACCCTACATTTTTGGCTACAATCGCTCAATATACCCATCCAGCCGATAGGGCCAATTCTTTGGGCGTTTTTCGATTTTGGAGAGATTTAGGATATGCAATTGGTGCCGTGATTACAGGTTTAATTGCCGATAAATTTGGAGTTGCCGCGTCAATTTATGCTATTGCTGCAATAACTTTGCTGTCGGCATTTGTGATTCAAACGAGATTTAAAGAAGATGGAAAATAAAATAACAATCAATGAATTGAAAGAAATTCAAGCTATAAACAATGTTATGGTTTTGGATGTAAGAAAACCGAATGAATATTCGGAAGGACATATTCCAAATGCCTTGAACATACCTGTAGACGATTTAGAAAAAAGATTGTCTGAAATTCCTGAAGCAATGTTGATTGTAACCACATGCGGTAGAGGAGGAGGCAGAGCTCGAAGAGCCCAAGCCTACTTACAAGAAATTGGTAAAAATGTAAAATGGTTGGAAGGTGGTAGCTTAGGATATTTAGACACGCTCTCTGAAAATCCTTGATTTTAATTGAGTTGCATTGGAACTTCCATTAGTAGAATTTCTGATGCCTCTGAATCTGATTTTATTGTAACCTGAGATATATCCCAGATTCCCATTCCGTCTCGGGTGTTAAGTGTTTTTCCATCAATAGAAAAACTTCCTTTTAAAACAAACGCATACAGACCATTTCCAGGTTTTTTAATCAGGTAGTCCGTTTGAAAATCTTGATCAAATTTACCCAAATGAAACCAAGCATCTTGATGTATCCAAACTCCGGCATCGTCTGGGTTGGGAGAGAGGATTTGTTGTAATTTATTGTGTCGATCTTTTTTATCTAGCGTCATTTGGTCGTAACGAGGGGTTACGTTTCTGTTTTTCGGGAAGACCCAAATTTGTAAAAACTTGACCAAATTGGTTTGGCTTGCATTGAATTCGCTATGTTGGATACCAGTTCCGGCGCTCATCACTTGGATGTCGCCATTTTTAATGATAGCTGTGTTTCCCATGCTGTCTTGGTGCTGCAAATCTCCTTCCAACGGAATTGAAATAATCTCCATATTATCGTGAGGATGTTTGCCGAACCCCATACCTGCAGCAACCGTATCGTCGTTTAACACCCTGAGTGCACCAAAATGGATGCGTTCTGGATTGTAATAACTGGCAAAACTAAAAGTATGATAGCTATTTAACCAACCGTGATTGGCGTGCCCACGGGTTTCTGCATTGTGTATTACGAAATTGCTCATTTTATTTGTTTAAACAAATTTACAGTGTATTTTTAATTTTAACGTAAGATATTCGACAAACCCAATAGAAAATGCTTTGAATTTTTTGGGGGAAATTCTTTTATGGATGCAAATAAATGATACCGTTACTGGTCGATTTCAATTTTACTGACTCCGATTCGTCGCTATCTAATCTTAAGTCTTGGTTTTCTACCTCATGAATAATGGGGCTGCAACTTTTGTCGATAATTAAGGTATAACCCTCAGGCACAAATAAGGAAACTGTAACTTCTTGAATTCGCCAAGGGATGTTCTCACCAAGCGTGAAATAATTGCTCAAAATCAATTGATTTCCTTCAAAAGTAACTGGATAGTGAATTCCTGTTGCATTGTTAATTGCATTTTTTCTGGATCCACGGCTGAATTGATTGATTTTTAAATACGGCAGCTTTTCCGAAGTTCTAAAAATTTTGAGGGACACATTTTCGCTGAACTTGTTGTTCATAAAGTCCATCAAATCTGGATCTTCAACCACAAATTCTTGGTTGTTCTTAACGATTGAAAATTCAGAGGATTTGATGTTTAATATGGAATCTTTTGCAGGTGACTTGATGTTTTCAGTTCGAGTAATAGAATAACTTGAGTTGAAATTTCGACCAAGGGTTACGGCAAAATAGAACATATAAAGAATGGATAGGATCCATATCGAATTGATCACAATTTTGATGGCTTTTGGCATTTTTTGTCCCTCAAAAACAATACGAATCAAACGATAAACGATGAGAATAACTGGAATAACCACGATGAAACTTGTTGCCATCAATGGCAGCACAATGCTTTGAATGTCAACAAGAATAAACCTTTGGAAAGATTCTAATACCAAAGAAATGACACCTGCAGAAAATATCAAACCAAAAATACTTGGAATGATTACAGACAACAATGCCACCAAGAAAAAAGTCGCCAAAAGTTTGACTGTCTTTGAGTTATGTTGGTTTTTTACTTCATTTTTAAAGGTGTTAAAAGTGTCTTTTGCATTGTTCTTTATTGTATTGTTGATTGATTGATAATCGATTGGTTCTCCATGCATTTGCGCTTTTTCAGTTTCAGAGTTTGCATATGGAGTGAACAACGTGATGACAAAATACAGGAGAATCCCAACTCCAAACCAGATAAGTAGTATGAAAATGATACGAATCAGTCGCACATCTAAATTGAAATAAGCTGAAAGTCCGCTACAAACACCAAATAGTTGTTTGTTTTCTCTATCTCTAAAAAAGGATTTTGAGGGGATGGAGGTGAAATTGGATTTGGATTTGGATTCTGTATGATGGTCGTTTTCAGGTTCTTCAATGTCGCTAATTTCTCCAATTTGTGCAATTACAGCATTCAAATCATCGTCTAAAATAGCAACTTTTCCTTCCTGAATCTGGATGCTAAATAATTCTGCGATGCGATTTTCAATATCGGTAATGGTTTCTGGATCTTTGATTTTTTTATGTAATTCGAGCAAATACGATTTGAGTTTTTCGTATGCAAGTTCATCGATTGGGAAAATAAAACCATTGATGTTGGCGGTGATTATTTTGTTCATGGTTGAATGATTTATTTGGGGTGATTTGTGAGTATTGTTCTAACGGCAAAATCTAGATCTGTCCAGGTTTTGTTGAGTTCATTTAAAAAGGATTTCCCTTTTTCTGTAAGTTCAAAGTATTTTCTTGGTGGTCCAGATTTAGATTCCTCCCATTTATATTGAAGCAGCTCTGCATTTTTTAATCGCGTGAGTAGCGGATACAATGTCCCTTCCACCACAATCAACTTGGCAGCTTTTAGCTCTGAAAGAATGTCAGAAGAGTATCTTGATTCAGTAGAGATGATTTGTAAAATACAAAACTCCAATATCCCTTTTCGCATCTGTGATTGAGTATTTTCTAAATCCATGATGCAAATATATGGCTAAAAACAGTACTTTGTATTGCATAGTACTAAGATTATTTTTTGGCCTGCGGTTTTTTTGAATTTCGTGTGTGTGTTGCAATGATACGTTTGCTTTCTTCTCTCACCGCCTCATTTTTGCGTGCCCCCCATAGCGCTTCTTTGTGACGGGGATTAATTTCTGTTGGATTGACAATTGGGTTTGGATAATCGATACCCCTTTGAAATTGGTACATGATGCAATCCATATCAGTCATTTTCCAAGGTTTATGGATAAAAGCAACAGGAAGGTGCGATAGTTCTGGAATCCATTTTTTAATGAAGGTTGCATCAGGATCATGTTCCAAAGAATTTTTCACCGCATTGTAAACCCGTATGGTATTGATTCCTGTAGTACCAGCTTGCATTTGAAACTGAGGGTAGTGTATACCAGGTTCATAATCTAAAAACAATTGAGCCAAATGATACACCCCAGATCTCCAATCTAAGAATAAATTGTGTGTCAAAAATGAAACAACCAACGCGCGCATCCTAAAGTTTATCCATCCCGTTTGTTGCAAACACCTCATGAGCGCATCTACCAATGGCACCCCAGTTTTTCCATCTTTCCATGCTTGCAAATAGTCTTCGTTTTTGTTCCAGTCCGTATTTTCATATCCTCGGTTGATACAAGTGGTTTCATATCTACATTCTTGTTCGAATTTTTGTATAAAGTGACAATGCCAATGTAAACGCGATATGAAATTCTTGAAGGGACCTTTGGGCTGAACCAGCTTCATTTTCTGTATAGTTGCTTGGTAGACCATTTTAATGCTTAAATTTCCCCAGGCAATGTATGGTGATAATCGACTGCAACTCATTCTACTGAAATGAGGCTTTGATATATGTTTGCTATATGAAAAACCGCGATTTTCGAGAAAACTATTTAAATATTTATTTGCAAAAAATTCACCTGGAGGCTGCATTTCAGAGCTATACTCTCGCCAGCGAACACATTTTTCTGGCGTTAAAGCGAACGGATGATTCAATATTATTGCCCCTTGTTTTTGAAATTGATTTTGAATAATGGGTTCATGCATGGTTTTGAACCATTGCTTATCCCAATCTTTTCGATTGTGTATGCCTCTTTGAATTCCATCTCGTTGAAATTGATTCCATTGAATGTTTTTTTCTTTGAACCATTTCCACATTCGAATGTCGCGGTTATACGTAATTTGGATACCGCTTTCTTGATATCCAAACACTTGGTTGATTTGAAATTCTTGACTGAGATATTGGAAAACATCATCAACTTCAGCTTCAAATATTTGGATTTCTTTGTTGTACAACTTGAGTTTTTTATTCGATTCTAAGATAGACAAATATTGAAACTGCAAATGCCTCAGAGAGCAATCAGCGTGGTTCATTACAGATGGCTCGAAAATAAATATCGGGATATAAGGTAAATTTTCTTTTTCTGCAGCATCAAATGCAGCGTGATCCCATGTACGAATATCTCGTTTTATCCATACAATATTGATCGGTGGTTGATGTGCCATCTTGTTCGATTTAGACTCCGAAACAATAGAACATTCGACTGTTTAAAAGGTTTCATTTTAAGGAATAAAACCTTTTTGTTATCTTTACAACAACATGATTCAAAATCCAATTAAATTTCTTTTGGCATCCCTTGGAATTTTTTTACAACAACATGCTCTTGCACAAACGTATTCTAGGGTCGAGATACATTCAACATTTGCAATAATTGATTCGAATAAATGGATTGGAAAGCAATTAGATACCATTGGTTTTCAAATGGCTTCCCAACCTTTGGAATCAGAAATTTCGATTTTTTTGAATCCTCAAAAAAAGCATCAAACCTTCATTGGAATTGGTGCTGCCATTACTGATGCAGTGGCTGAAACCTATGCAAAACTTTGTCCCTCAGATAAAGAAATTTTATTAAAATTGTTCTTTGATAAAAAAGATGGATTGGGATATCAATTGATACGAACCAATATGAACAGCTGCGATTTTTCCAGCGAGAGCTATACCTATGTGCCTGAAAATGATTCGAATTTGACCTTTTTTTCCATAGCGCACGATCAAAAATACAAGCTTCCAATGATAAAAGACGCGCTAAAATTGAGTGGAAAACAGACAAAACTTTACATCTCTCCTTGGAGTCCACCGGCTTTTATGAAAACCAACGCATCCATGCTTCACGGGGGCAGTTTGAAATATAATTACTATCAACCTTGGGCAAATTATTTTGTAAAATATATCAAAGAATTGGAGAAAAATGAGATTCCAGTTTGGGGATTGACCATACAAAATGAACCAATGGCAACCCAGATTTGGGAATCATGTATTTATACAGCCGAACAAGAACGCGATTTTTTAAAGAATCACTTAGGTCCAACGTTGAAAAAGTCGGGTTTGGGATCTAAGAAAATTATCATTTGGGATCATAACCGAGATTTAATATACCACAGAGCAAACACAATTTTATCCGATCCAAAGGCGTCTCAATATGTCTGGGGTGTAGGATATCATTGGTACGAAACGTGGACAGGAGCTCCGGCTTTGCATGAAAATTTGTCGAAAGCTTGGGCTTTAGATCCTTCGAAAAAATTATTGTTCACCGAGGGATGCAAAGAGAAATTTAACAAAAGTGAGCTCAAGAATTGGCTGCTCGGCGAAAAATATGCCACCAATATGATCGAAGATTTCAATCAAGGAGTTGTAGGATGGACCGATTGGAATCTTTTTTTAAATGATGAGGGGGGACCCAATCACGTAGGAAATTTTTGTTTTGCCCCCATACACGTGAAAACGCCCAATGAAATTGGCAAAGGGAAAGCAGAAATATATGTAACAAACGCCTATGATTATATCGGTCATTTTTCGCGATACATCAGGGAAAACGCTCAAAGAATCGAATGTTCTGTGAGTCGTAAGAATATTCTCACAACGTCTTTTATCAATGTCGATAAGACATTGGTAGTGGTTGTTTTGAACGCGAATAACAAATCAGTGAAATACAATCTATTTGTAGGAGGTCAGCGTGCAATGATTGAGATACCATCTCATGGTATTCAAACTTTAGTATTGCGTTAGGCGGTTGCAGTCTCATTGATTTCGGCCAAAACACCATTCCAAAGTTGAATTCGTTGTTGGAGTGATTGTTTGGTGTAGATGAGGGCGTCATCCCACTTTTGTTCATCAGAACCACAAAGTTGATTTGTCATCTCTAATGCTAAGTGGCTGTGATGGTCACCATCGACTTCAATATGTCGTTCTAAGTAATATTTGAAACCTGAGATACTGTTGGGAATTCGCTGATAAATGTCTTTCACCATGTTTAAGAACATCCCGGGTATTAAATCTTCTCTTCCAAAAGTAAATACTGCTGCTTGGATATGAGCTTTCTCTGTGTGCACAACATCAAATGTGAAATTCACAAAAGACGATATTGAACTACGAATATTCTGTTCCGACAATGCTTGCTTCACTTCAGTTCCTTGTTTGAGCGATTCAATGAATGCATGAATTTGTGTAGTATCAGCACCAATTTGATTCATGGCCTGCAAATAAAGTTCAAAATGACTCATTCTTACACCATTTTCATCAACATCTGACTCCTCGCCAACTACAATTTCATTGATTAGAAATCGGGTGTTGGAATCGCCAACGGGAAACCAAGGAGTTTGAACACACGTGAGATTTTTTTGGAGGGACTTGAGGAGCGACATAAAATCCCAAACAGCAAACACATGGTGTTTCATGAAGATTTTTAAGTGTTCAACGGTTGATATATGTTGGTAAAGAGGATGGTGAATGATTTGATTTCTGAGATCTTGAATTTCTTGCTGAAGACGGTTGATTTGAGGATTTGTTTGCATGGTAAATCAAAATGAATAAGAAAACAACTGAAACGAAACAAGGTTTTTTTGTGTGAGATTAATCCCAAAAAAGTTCAATATTTTGTTCAATGTCGGGGTGTAGGCTCTTCGAAACAGGACATGATTTGACAATTCGTTGTAGTCCTTCTTTGTCTCTTTCAGACGCATTTTGACTGACTTTTATATGGATGGATGCTTCTATTTTAGCAATTCTTCTGGGGTCACTCGCCATGATTTTGTTAGTTTCTGCTGAAATTGAAATGATTTCAATATTTTTCATATTCGCATAAATACCCATGGTTGTAATGATGCAAGTGGTTAAACTGAGCGCACACAAATCTGTTGGAGAAAATGCAAGTCCTTGTCCTTGATTGTCGGTTGGTGCATCGGTGTGAATGATTGTATTGCTCTGATTATGAATGTTTTCGCATCTTAATGTGCCAAGGTAATGGGTTGTAAATTGTGCCATGATGTGGGTTTTGAAACTTTTCGGGTACAAATCTATGCTTTTTCCCAATTTTTTTACTATCTTTGCACCGCAAATAACCACCTCACTTTAAATCGTTATTTGCTATGTCTCAAACAAACAATTCCCCAAAAATTATTTTAGAAGGTTTAACGTTCGACGATGTTCTCGTTGTGCCACGCCATTCACAAGTATTGCCTCGCGAGGCTGATACGAGCACCCAATTTACAAAAGGATTGAGATTGAATGTTCCAATAGTTGCTGCTGCTATGGACACTGTGACGGAGAGTAAAATGGCGATTGCCATGGCGAGAGAGGGAGGAATTGGAATTATTCACAAGAATATGACCATTCAGCGCCAGGCGGAGGAAGTAAAAAAAGTGAAAAGGTCTGAGAGTGGAATGATTTTAGATCCGATTACTTTGAGTGCCGATTCAACATTAGGTCAAGCGGTTGAACTCATGCGTGAAAACAGAATTGGAGGAATTCCAGTTGTGGATTCAAGCAATAAATTGTTAGGTATTATCACGAACCGCGACTTACGCTTTGAGAAGGATTTATCGAAAAAAGTGAGCGAAGTGATGACCACTCAGAATTTAATTACAGCGTCGCATGGAACCGATTTGAAAGGAGCTCAAGAAATTTTAGAAAAACATAAAATAGAGAAATTACCGATTGTAGACGATCATAATGTGTTGCAGGGATTGATTACATTCAAAGACATACAAAAAGTAAAAAATTACCCTAAAGCTGTGAAAGATGCACATGGACGATTGTTGGTTGGTGCGGCCGTAGGGGTTACCCCGGATACAATGGAAAGGGTTGCGGCTTTGGTAAAAGTAGGGGTAGATGTTATTGCCATTGATACGGCTCATGGACATTCTAAAGGAGTTTTAGACCAAGTGAGTGCAGTGAAAAAAGCATATCCTGATTTGCAAATTATAGCTGGAAATATTGCTACAGGTGCGGCAGCTAAGGCACTCGCTGAAGCTGGAGCAGATGCTGTAAAAGTTGGAGTTGGACCAGGTAGTATTTGTACTACAAGAATCATTGCGGGCATTGGAATGCCTCAGTTAACTGCTGTGATGGAAGCTGCTGAAGCCTTAAAAGGCACTGGAGTTCCAGTAATTGCCGATGGTGGTATTCGCTACAGTGGCGATATGGTTAAAGCAATTGTTGCTGGTGCCAATACAATTATGGCCGGTGGATTGTTCGCGGGTACAGAGGAAAGTCCTGGAGAAACTACATTTTTCGATGGTCGTAAAGTAAAGTCTTACCGCGGAATGGGAAGTATTGAAGCAATGAAAGACGGTAGTAAAGACCGTTACTTCCAAGATGCTGAAGACGAAGTTGCGAAATTGGTTCCAGAAGGTATTGTAGGGACAGTTTCTTACAAGGGACATTTGAGCGAAGTGGTTTATCAATTGGTTGGTGGTTTGAAAGCGGGTATGGGCTATTGTGGATCTTCTACAATTGACAATCTGCAAACTGCTAATTTCGTGAGAATTACCAATGCCGGTATGCGTGAAAGTCACCCTCACGATATTGCAATTACGAGAGAAGCTCCAAACTACAGCCGTTAATTCTCTATTTCATTTTGCGAAAACCGCGGTTTTCCAAAAAAAAGGCGGTTATTTTCGCATTTTTTGCGAATCTTTGTGTTATTATTTAATCCCTATGAAATATCTACGTAACACGCTTGATTTATTTTTGCACCAATTGAAATCGCAATCGCTCTTTATTCAGTTTAGTTTTAGTTGTTTCGTTATTTTCATAGTAGCGAGCTGCGGTTCTTTTAAGAGTAAAAATGCTAGTCAGGGCTTGGAAGTAGACCCCAAAGTAAATGTCAGTCCACAGTTCCGATTAGCATTTTATAATTTAGAAAACCTTTTTGATACCATCGATGGAACAAACGATGATTCAGAGTTTTTGCCTCTTGGTAAAAATCAATGGAATACAGAAAAATACCAAAAGAAACTCAAAAACATGAGTCGCGTTATCGACTCCATTCAGCCAGATATTTTAGGTTTCTGTGAAGTTGAAAATGCCGCTGTATTAACAGACTTAATGAAGCATTCAGCTCACTATAAATACAATTCATCTTTCAATCATTACAGGCTCGTACATAGAGAGTCGCCCGATAACAGAGGCATTGATGTTGGATTGATTTACAATTTGCAAAAATTTAAAGAAACTGGCGTGTATGAAATACAAATGAATTTACCAGACAATCATCCAACAAGAAATATTTTAGCTGTGCATTTATTCAATTATCAGTCAAACGACAGTTTGATTGTATTTGTGAATCATTGGCCATCAAGATCTCAAGGGGAAGAAAAATCTCGAATGAATAGAATTACTGCTGCAAAAGCTTTAAATCAATATCTCGAATCTAAAGAGCATTTACCATCAAATTGGGCGGCTGTGGGTGATTTTAACGATAATCCTACCGACAGTAGTTTAAATGTTTATCTTAAAGCAGGAGATGAGTATTCAGGCGCAGTAAATTTGGCATATATGATTCGGATTAATCGTACCGACATAGGTAGTTTGAAATACAACGGGAAATGGGATTTGTTTGATCAAATTATTTTGAGTCGCTCTTTATATCATATCAACAGCCATCAAGGAATACCGCAGCAGAAAATTTACGACGCCAAATTTTTAATCCAGGCCGATGGTCGTTTTGTTGGATATCCATTCAGAACATTCGGTGGCAAAACTTTTTTGAACGGTTTCAGCGATCATTTGCCTGTATATACCGATATGGTTATGGTAGATAGGCATTGAGGGAAATGTTTATGAAAGTTTATGAAGGTTTATGAAGGAAACCAAAACTTTAAACGATAATCTTTCAACTTTAAACAAAAAAAAGACCGCAAAAGCGGCCTTTTTTTTATGAAAAATATTAACTGTATTATTTCTTGTTGTAACGCTTCATGAACTTATCGATACGACCTGCAGTATCTACTAAGTTTTGCTTACCAGTGTAGAAAGGGTGTGATTTAGAAGAAATCTCTAATTTGTACAAAGGGTACTCATTGCCATCTTCCCATTTGATTGTTTCTTTAGTATCAACACAACTTTGAGTGATGAAACTGTAATCGCAACTCATGTCTTTAAATACAACTTTGCGGTAAGTCTTTGGATGAATATCTGGTTTCATTCTGTAGAAAAATTCGTTATTAGGGCTGCAAATATAGTGAAATAGATTTATAATATCAAGATAATTTCGAAAATAATGGGTTAATCTCCCAAACCATCAATATTTAGACTGCTACCACCGAAATCAATTCTATCACTTTTAGATTTTTTACAATCAAACATCGAAGGGTCGTAGTTTTGAGGTGCGTCAATCATTTCAGCTTTGTAGGAAAGCTTGGCACTTTTTTGTAGATCATGCATGAAGTATCCATAAATTGGCATCGCCATTTGTGAGCCTTGTCCCATCAATGCTCCTTTTACCCGCACACTCGGGTCATCAGCTCCAACCCAAGTTGCGCAGACTAAGTTCTTCATAACCCCCATAAACCATCCATCAGCAGCACCCTGTGTGGTTCCCGTTTTTCCGCCAATATGTCCCGCTATTTCGAATCGACCTTTTAAACCTGCAGCAGTACCATTATCGACTACCTTTTTTAACATAGTAAACATGATGAGTGCCTTTTCTTCACTCAAAACTTGATCGTGCTTTGGGGTGTTAAACTCCGCTAAAACATTGCCGTCTTTGTCTTCAATTCTTGTAATAAATGAAGGCTCAACCCAAAGTCCCTTGTTCACAAATGCTGAGTATGCTGATGCCATTTCGAAAGGACTTAACTCAATGGTTCCCAAGCAAATAGATGGCACCCTGGGGATTCTGTTTTTTGTAATTCCCACTCTTTCAGCGAATTGACCAACCAAATCCGGACCATCATCGCCCAAGCTTTTCATCACTTGTGCCGTAATCAAGTTGTCAGACAATGCCAATCCCTTAGCCATGGTCCAAATACCACCTTCTGTGCCATCAAAATTTCGTGGAGACCAGGTCTCTCCGGTTCCGGTGATAAAAGTGGTTCTTTCACGCGGGAATTCTGTACATGGAGTGAATTTATTGATATCGATAGCTGTGGCATATACTAAAGGCTTGAAAGTTGATCCAACCTGTCTGCGGGCATTGATGTTTACATGGTCGTATTTGAAATATTTGTGGTCTATACCTCCAACCCAAGCTTTGATGTAACCTGTTTCTGGGTCCAATGCAATGAAGCCCGCGTGAAGTATTTTTTTTACGTAAACCATACTGTCGTATGGACTCATTGTTGTGTCTTTATCACCATTCCAGCTAAAGATGGTCATTTTTACGGGCTTCTTGAGTTCAGCAATAATTTTTTCTTGATTGTCGCCAAATTGTTCCTGTAAGTTTTGATATCTCGCCGTTTTTTTCAGTGCATCCTCAATGAAATTGGGAATTACTTTTCTGTCTGTAATGTATCTCCAAGGCTTTTCCTTGCCCCAACTTTGCACAAATTTAGTTTGCAATCCCGACATATGTTTTTTAACAGCATTTTCTGCGTATTCCTGCATTTCGCTGTTAATGGTGGTGTAAATTTTTAAACCACTTCTATATAAATCGTAGTTGTGTTCTTTGCACCATTTTTTCATAAATTCCCCGAGATATGTCTTGAAATAGGGCGCCATTCCATCAATTGCAGCCGTTCTATACTGTAACTTGATTGGTTCTTGCTTCAAAAGTTCCAAACTATCGTCCGACAATAAGTCGTATTTGTTCATTTGATTTAAAACCGTATTGCGTCTATTTTTTGAATTTTCTGCGTTGTATTTGGGATTGTATTTCCAGTTAGCTTTGAGCATTCCCACAAGAACAGCAGCTTCATTTGTGCTTAATTCTTTCGGGTGTTTATTGAAGAATTCTTGAGAGGCCGCTTCAATTCCAAACGATAATCCAGAAAAAGGAACCGTATTTAAATACAAAACCAATATTTCTCGCTTCGTGTAACGTCTTTCTAATTGAACTGCAATGATCCATTCTTTGAACTTTTGCATGATTCGACCAATTTTACCAGATGGTTTTTCGAATCGGCTGAATAAATTTTTTGATAATTGTTGGGTGATGGTTGAAGCCCCGCCATCGGTACCTAAAGATGCAAATGCCCTCAATGTTCCGCGGATATCAATCCCAGAATGCCCATAAAAACGAATGTCTTCTGTGGCGATCAGAGCTTTATAAACTTCGGGACTAATGTCGTTTGGACCAATGTTGGTTCTATTTTCGAGGTAAAACTTGCCGATAATCACACCGTCTTCACCATAAATTTCTGAACTCAGAGCATTTTTAGGATTTTCTAAGTCTTCAACATCTGGCATATCGCCAAATAACCCGTAACCAACTCCCGTAAAAAACAGCATGATAAATACAATGCCGCCCAAAACAAAGTACCAAAACTTTGGAATCAATTTAAAATTAGAATCACTCATAAATGCCTTACAAATATAGGCTGTTTTTTTGAGCTTTAAATTTTACCTTCTTTGAATAATTGGAGATAATCGTTCAGGTTTAAATTACTCAGCAGTAATTTCAAATTTTTGTCTGTTATCCAAGCAACGTCAAATTCAAAAACACCTTTAGATGCAAAGAAATCCGTTTGCTTCGACAAGAATTGCTGATAGAATTTGGCTTTATCAGGAGTGGAAAAATTTTGAATGATTAAAATATATTTACTTCCAATGTTAATCGACGAACCCACTTCTATTGCTTCTAAAGAATATTCCTTTTTATTGAGGTCACTCACATTGGCTTTGATCATATTGATATTGCTTCCTTTGGGAATGATGAGAATACAATTCAAGTTTGATTTTCCGTTATGCACCTCGAATGAATTCGGATCTTCTTTTTTAAGCATTGTGTCACTCGGTAGGTTTTTACTGGCGTTTTTATTTTTTTCAATGGCCAAAATACTGTGTGCCCGTTCTGCGATATCAGTATTCGGATAATCTTGTGTGATTTGTTCAAAATACGACATTGCTTTTGGGTCATTTAATTTTGTACAACTCAGGGCATATACAAAGTCAAATCTCGGTTGCATTGAGTTTCCTGCAAATTGCCTGTCGGCCGATAGCTTGATTTTTTTTGCAGACTCAAATTTCCCTCCTTTGAACGCAACAATCATTGAATCATAAAATTGAACAATTTCTTTGCTGCCTTTGATTCTGTCGGTATTTTCAGTTTTACCAAAATTGGGGTTGTCAAGTAACTTTACATATATGCTGCTCGGAAATTTTTGTCGCAACAAACCTTGATATAGTTCTGCATCGGCTTCATTTAGCACCAATCTCGATAATTTAATCAGCTCATAATATGATTGTGCCGTGTAATCACTGTTGGGAAACCTTTCTAATAAAGTTTTGAAATATTGAATGGCTTGCTGATTTTCTTTCAATCGATTTTGATAGATCTCCGCTGTTTGAAAGATTGACTTTTCCGTCTCTTTTTGCTTTTCATCCTGTGACTTCGAACTCAACGGCAATTGGGCATAAAACCGTTTTTCTTCTTGAGGGACATTGACCAAAAGGGTAGTATCGATGTTATTTTCGTTAATTTTGGTGTTTGTGTCTGAATTATTGTTGACAACACCACTTTGTTTTTTAGATGACAAACGCCAATAGTCTTTGTTCTCTCTTTTTCCCCAAGTCTTTATGAATTCTTGTTCTCCTTTGCTTCGGGTCATCATATTGTAAAAGGGAAATGAACTATTCGCATTCATTCCAGTCATACCACTAGGTGCATCAGGATTTCCTGGCATTGTGATTGTATTCGGAACTTTAGGTTGAGGCAATTTTGCTTGTGCTTCGGCATTTTTTTCTCTTTGAATGGCTTCTTTGATTTTGATTTTACGCCAATCCTTATCGTTTGCCATTCTTATCAGCGAATCATTCGTTTTGATACGAATCAAATTTTTCAACAGGTCACCAAAGATTTCGTTTTTCGCAATTATGGCATCGAAATCTGGATGTTTTTCATCAATCGACTGATTGGCAGAGTCGTAATAAGTTCCTGCCAATTCATAGCGTTTTTGTGTGTAATAAATATCTCCAATCGATAAATATGAAGTTGTTTTTTGCGCAGGATCATTTTTTGATAAAAAAATTGATGTTTTATATTTTTCAATTGCCTGGTTGATTTTCCCTGCGTTAAAATCGTTTTTTGCAATTCTAAAATATATTTGTCCCGTATAATCAATGTTTTTGTCGTCTTTGAGCATACTCATGAGAATGGAGTTCGCTTTTGCATAATTTTTTTGCTTCACTGAAAGGATTTCAACCCTAGAAATTTGAGCGTTAAAAGTAATTTCGTAAGGAGGATTGAAGCGTGGAATTTTCGCATAGTTTTGCTCCGCTTTATCGTATTCTTCAATGGATTGATAGGCTTGTCCCAAAGCAAAAAAAGTGCGGTATTTATCCATTCTATCAGAAATATATGGTAGTGCTTTCTCGAGAAGTTCAGCTGATTGTTTGTATTTTTTTTGTTTGTGGTAGATTGCTCCCAAGGTAAAATTTGCCATTGGTGCAAGCTTTTCAGGAAGCGCTTTGTCTGCCAAAACTGATTGTGCCGCGGCCTCAGCTTCTATGATCTTATCTTTTAAAAGCAAAGCCCTAATAGTCCATAGCTTATTGAGATTTTGCATATATGGATCCTTATATTGTGTTGCCACATAATCGAATAAATCTAGTGCAGCATTGGCATCACCTTTTAATAGGTATGCTTTTCCCATTAAATGATATGCATCATCAACCCATTTACTTTTTGGATGCCGATCTATCATGGTGCTGGTCCGCTTCACCACATCATCCATTGCAGATTGATTGCCTTGTAACGAAGCTAGTGTTCCGTAATTAAACAATTCTATTGGTTTTCTGAAATCGTCTTTGTATGCCTCTCTCGTGGTTTCTAACGTTTCCAGCCATTTTTGTTCGGCATTGAAGAATTTATTGTAGTGTGCAAGGGTATTGTGCCATTGTTTGTAGAACCAGCTCTTTTCATTTTTACACGACCATAATCCGAAACAAAGCAAGATTGATAAGCCTTGTGCGATTAATTTTTCCTTGCGATGATTCATTGTGTATTGACTTAAAAACGATATTTTCGTATTTTTATTCCCCAAATTAACGAAATAATCTTTCAAAATGGTAAAAACAGGTCGCAAAATTATATCCAATCTTCGGAATAAACATCGTTTTGTTCTAATTAATGATACAACTTTTGCTGAAGTGTTTTCTGTTCAGTTGACACCTTTAAACATTTTAATTATCTTGAGCTCTTTGCTGCTCGTGTTTGCAATATTGTTATATCTGTTGTTTGCGTTTACGCCAATGCGACATTTAATACCCTCTAAAATAAGTGCATCTGAAAAGCAAGAACTCCTAGAATTAAACCAGCGATATGAAGATTTAAAACGAAAGATAGAGGTTGAGAATCACAAATCTGAAGTGTTAAAGAATATTTTGTCGGGTAACGAAGCCTTATATGATTCCACTTCTGTGCGTCCCTCCAAAACAGAAGCAAAGAATTAGGGATTGTTTTAATCGATTCATTATGAAAATGTTATCAAAGATTGGGCCTTATTTCTCTTTCTTTTTTGAGGGACAATGATTATATTTGCACCATTGATTTATGCTAGGAAACAACAAAAATAAAGAGAAATCGAGTTCAACTAGTCAAGGGTTACTGAATTTAATAGGTCCAGGCACCGAAATTAAAGGAGATTTGATCTGTGAAGGTGATATCCGAATCGACGGTAGGGTGGATGGTACGGTGAGGGTTGGACAGAGATTGGTAATTGGAGAGAGTGGCATGATCAATGGGAATATCAAGGCGGGGAATGCCATTATTGCGGGTAACGTAAATGGCAATGTGCATTGCCAACAAACAACTGTGTTACATGGAAAATCCTCTGTGAAAGGAGACATTCACACCAGCCAAATCATCATTGAATCTGGTGCTCGATTTAATGGTCGATGTGTGATGGATACCCAAATACAATCTTCTCAACCGGATCAACAAGAAGTTAGTGTCGAAGCCTAATTCAGATAGCAAGTTCCGCGAGGTGGCCGGGTTTATGAAATATTCATCGATGGCATTTCAAATGATCGGAGCCATTTTGGTATGTGTTTTTTTAGGTAGATATCTAGACAAGCATTTTCCTATTTTTAACAATTTTAATAAAGAAGATTTGAGAGAAGCGAAAGTTTTTCCGTTGTTTACTTTTTTAGGGACATTGATTGGGGTGTCATCTAGTTTGTACTTAGCCATAAAATCACTGAAGAAATGAGAGTTTACACTATAAAAATGATTTTTGTGTTTGTTGCGCTTGTTGCGAGCACATTTTTAGGAAGTACCTTTTCGAATTTGAAATTTGGGAATAGCATCTATTTTGCTGCCTTTTTTCAATTCGGAGTGTTCATGTTGGTGCGTTATTTTATTCACAAAAGTGATCTGTCGAACCCAAATTCACAAATTCGTCGCATCATGATAGGGTCAACATTGAGAATGTTGATTATTCTTATCTTTTTGGTAATCACAATGTTAAATCAACCTAAAGTGAATTTACCGTGGACATTGATGTATTGTTTATATTTTCTTTTGTTTTTACTGTTTGATATCTCTGAAAAGCATAGTAACTTGCGCCCCGATTTGAAAATCCCCAATGAAAACGGAAATAGCTGATAATCAATTGTTTTTGAAAAATATGTCATTCATAAAAAAATCTGTAACCACTCTTTTCTGCGCTTTTTTTGCGATTTCTTCATATGCCAGCCAAGAAAATCATGAAAATATTGCAAAAAGTGAGGCTTTAGAATCTCATGATAACCAAAATCATGAATCTCATGGTGTTGTTACAGAGGAAAAAGGTAACCACGATCATGCAGAGGCAAAAGAAGGACATGAAGGAAATGGAAAATTTGCACCTGGCAAAATGATCACAGAACATATTGCCGACGCACACGATTGGCATATGTGGGGAAAAGGACATAGTGCTGTAACAATTCCTTTACCGGTAATTCTATACACCAAATCAAACGGATTGCAGGTGTTTTCATCTTCAAAATTTGAACATGGCCATGCCGCTTATTTAGGATATCGTTTAAATGAAGGTGGTCATATTGTTTGGGACAACGCTTCGAACACTGAGAAAATTTACGATTTTAGTTTTACAAAAAATGTGTTGGCAATGTTGTTGGCAGTTTTGGCGCTTTGTATCATTGTAATTGGAATGGCACGTACATATTCAAAAAGAAAAGGCAAAGCACCACAAGGGTTGCATAACTTAATTGAGCCATTAATATTATTTATCAGAGACGACATGGCTGTACCATTGATTGGCAAAAAATCAGATAAATTCATGCCTTTGTTATTGACAATATTCTTTTTTATTTTCATGAATAACATTTTCGGTTTGATTCCAATTTTTCCAGGCGGTGCCAACGTAACGGGGAATATTTCAGTAACGCTGGTATTGGCATTGGTTGTTTTTATAACCGTGAATTTGAATGGGAATAAATATTATTGGAAACATATTTTCATGCCTGATGTTCCAGTTTGGATGTATGTAATTATTATTCCTATTGAAATATTGGGAGTTATTTTAAAGCCATTTGTTTTGATGTTGCGTTTGTTTGCAAACATCACAGCAGGACATATTATCATCTTAGGATTTTTCAGTTTGATATTCATTTTTGGTGCAATGGATGCCAAAATTGGATACATGGTAAGTCCATTGAGCGTAGCCTTTACGGTTTTCATGGGCATGTTGGAAATGTTAGTAGCATTCTTGCAGGCTTTTGTATTTACTTTGTTGACAGTTATTTATATTGGAATGGCTGTTGAGGAACATCATCACTAAAATAAAACTAACCAAAAATAAAATCTAAAATTATGAGTTTAATGAACACTCTTCTTCAAGCTGCCGATGCAAGTGCTTTGGCTGGCATGTACAGTAAAATGGGAGCCGCTTTAGGCGCAGGATTAGCAGCTATTGGTGCTGGTATGGGTATTGGTCGTATTGGTGGTAGCGCCATGGAATCAATTGCTCGTCAACCAGAATCTGCTGGCGACATTCGTGCAAATATGATTGTAGCTGCAGCACTTATCGAAGGTGCTGTATTCTTTGCAATTGTTGTTTGTTTGTTGATTCTTTTCATTTAAGAAAATCAAAGGGACCAACCTCGGTTGGTCCCTTTTTACAATTTTAAAAACTCAGAAAAATGGAATTAGTAACCCCAGAAATAGGATTAGTATTTTGGATGCTTGTAACATTCAGTTTGTTACTTGTAATTTTAAAGAAATTTGCTTGGAAACCAATTTTAAGCTCAATCAAAGAGCGTGAAGAAACTATCACCAATGCTTTGTCTCAAGCAGAGAAAGCAAAGGAAGATATGACCCGTTTACAAGGTGAAAATGAAGCCTTATTGGCGCAAGCACGTCAGGAGCGCGATATGATGTTGCGCGAGGCGAGAGAAATTAAGGAAAAAATCGTGAGCGATGCAAAATCTTCAGCTGATGAAGAGGCAAAAAAATTGATTGCTCGTGCGAATGATGAAATAAATAAACAAAAGCTTGCTGCAATGGAAGAATTGAAAAAAGAAGTAGCAGCATTTTCAGTACAAATTGCTGAGAAATTAGTTGCAGCGAAATTAGAAGATAACGCTGCTCAACAAGCTTTAATTGCTTCTCACATTTCAGACTTGACAAATCGTCCAACCGCATAAACTATGTCAGATTTTCGAATTGCATCTCGTTACGCAAAAGCGCTTTTCGACAGAGCGGTAGAAACATCTATTTTGGATGTCGTTAAAAAAGATATTGACCACTTGCGTACAATGGTGGCTGAAAGTAGAGAATTGGTTCTCTTCCTTCAAAGTCCCCTATACAAAAAAAGTGTAAAGCAAGATGCATTGAAGAAATTATTTGCTTCCTCAAATGAATTAACACAGAATGTATATCATTTGATGACTGAAAAATTTCGTGAAGCATACATACCAGCAATGGGTGATGCATTCATGACAATGTATAACAAACACAACCAAATTGTTGAAGTGGCAGTGGTTTCTGCTGTTGCATTAGACGAAAAAACGATCATTGAGATTGAGAAGTATGTAAAAGCGAATTCAAACGCAAAAACAATTGAACTTTCTCAGCAGGTAAAGCCAGGAGTAATTGGCGGATTAACAATTGAATTCGGTGGAAAAATTTATGACAACACCGTTTTGAATCAAATTAGAAAAATTAAAAAAGAACTTCAATTAGCATAAACCATTATGTCACAAATTAGGCCAGACGAAGTATCGAGCATATTAAAAGACCAAATTGCTGGTTTTAATACTGCTGCGAGTTTAGAAGAAGTAGGTACCGTTCTTCAAGTAGGAGACGGTATTGCTCGTATCTACGGATTATTCAGCGTACAAAGCGGTGAATTAGTAGAATTTGAAAATGGCGTTCGCGCTGTTGTAT
>JACCED011233964.1_pt1 | contig 69961 bp, 56 predicted proteins | sample 7455021 | NCBI WGS metagenome assembly JACCED01 (sample SAMN15323456, study PRJNA562643) | freshwater metagenome | isolation source: river surface water | place: USA:Blue River Watershed | collected 2017-08-19 | reverse complement strand
GGCGGAGCCAAAGCGCGCCCGCGGCGAAGCCGCTCAAGGCCAAGGCCCAGGTGGAGGGTTCGGGCACCACCTGGAAGCGGTAGGTGGCCGGATCACTGGTGCGCAGGCCGTCGATGAGGTGGTTGCCCGAGGCCTCGAGGGTCACCAGATAGTCGCCAGGGGCCGAGAAGCCGACGTTGAAGTGACCGTGGCTGCCGGGGACCAACAGGAGTCGATCATCGGCACTGATGCCATTGACCGACGACATCTTGAGTTCGGGAGCCCCGAACCCGCTGACGCCCCAGACCGAGAAGGTTCCGGGGCCGCTGATGGCCTTGAGGCTCAGGCTGATGTTCCCCGACCACTCGCTGGCGGTGAGTTCTTCGGTGCCAAACCCGAGGAAGGGCAATTGAGAATTCTCCGTCGAGGGAAGCACCCAAACCGGTGTGCCCGAAGCCCCCAGAAAACTGGTGAAAGCGCCGCCCGGAGAAACTCCGGCCGCGGCGGATCCGATGGCGAACACCGCCTCGCCCGGCGCGAACTCTTGTTCCAAGGGCTCCTCCTGATGCACATGCAAATCAAAGGCCTTATCTTCGTATCCGATACCGATATCGACATGGCCGGATTGGATGAAAGTTTGGGAAAACGCAGGAATCACCAGGGTCAACGCTGGAACGATCAAGGGCAGTTTCATAGGGAATAAGGGGCGAGTTTCAAACCAATGCAAACAGTTTGCAATTGATCGATCCCCTTGTCAATTCCCAACCCGTTGCCTTGGGTCATTGAATTGATGGGTGCGGGCCGGCCCCTCTTATAAGGGACAGGCTCCGAGGTGGCTTTGTGTTCCCCCCAGTCCATGAATCCGCCGTGCCGTCGTTGCGTGCCAACCCCGAGGAGTGGCCACTCAGCAAGGACTGCGGGCGGAGGGTGAGCTCCGGGAAGTCACCGGTATCCAAACTGGGAGGAGGCGGGTTTTCGGGGCAGCCACCGCGGATGATCCAGGCCGCCAGTGCCGATCCCGGCGTGGATCTCCTGGGAATGCCGGCCTTTTCGATCCATCACCCACAAGCGAGGCACGCCACCGGTCTCAGCCCGACAGAAGGCGATCCGGTGTCCGTCCGGGGACTCCGTGCAGCGGAAATCCCAGACACCCTCCGCGCGGGGCGTCAGGAATACGATGGATCCGGTTTGCGGATCGATCCGTGCGATGGCGGTGCCGCCGCGCGCCTGAGCGGGTTTGAACTCGCGGTTGAAGTGATCGGTGTCGGGCCGCTGGGCCTGATATTCCCAAGGCACCCTCGAGCCCGGGATGCGCAAGGGGACGAGGATGTGGCCATCCTGCGTCCACACGGGCACATTGGAACCGCCGCCGCGATGGCTTGCCGTGCCGTAGGTGGCTGCGAACCACATGGACTGACCCTCGGTGAGCATTCGCAATCCGGTCCCATCCGGGCGGCACACGCAGACGTCGGACCAGTCGTGTCCTGGATCCACCGGTGCGTGGCAGTCTTGAAAGACCAACCACTGACCATTGGGAGACCAACTGGGTCCGAAATACAAATGACCGGGTTGGGCGGCGACCTTCACCCGGTTGCCTCCGCGGGTGTCACAGGTCCAGATCTGGTAACCCTCCCGGCTGGCCAGATGGAAGGCCACCCGCTCTCCGTCGGGGCTGAGGCTGTATCCATAGGGCAGTCCTTCGTCGGGCCCGGTGAACTCTCGGGCCTCCGAACCATCCAAACGCATGTTGAAGGTTTGCCCGGGCCGGGTGCGGATCACTTGCATGAGGATGCGTCCGCCTTGAAGCACCAGTTGCGGGGCATAGAACGGCGCCAGGCGATCCCGCGTGGCCAGTTCTTGAAGGGACTTCTGATCGAGATCGTAGGCCCACACGTGGGTTGGCGTCTGGTGGTAGTACTCGTCGAAGGGACGGCCGGGACCGTCCCGGCGCGCCTCCATGCTCAGCAGAAGAACCCGACCGTCTTCCAAGAAGCCGGCCGGCTGCCAGGTCACCTGCCCGGGTGCCGAGACATCCAAGGCGCGAAAGCCGCGGCCTGTGGCGTCGATGACGCAGGTCTTGCCGGCCGAGGTGAAGAACAGGCGCTCCGGCCCCACCGCCCTCACCGCTCCCGACGGCCCGAGTGAGCATCCCGAGGCCAGGGCTCCGAGGCCGAGTGTGCCGTGCTTCAGGAAGTGTCTGCGATTCATGGGAAGAATCGGCACGCTGGCTCTGCACGGCCGGCTTGTCGAGCATCGGGCCGGTCCTCCCTCCGGAGTGCTCGGTTCGGGGGAGTCACCCTGGTCACATTCCTGCTGGATTGGTCCGAGGCCGGGTCATAAAGTGCGAACAATCCCCCGTCCCTTGAACAGCCTTGCCCAGTCGCGTGGTGTGAGCGTGTCGAGTCGAACCGCCTGTGTGGCGTTCGCCCTGCTCCTGGGCCATGTCGTCGCCGACCCGATCCCGTCCTTGCAGTGGCAATCGGAAACCGGATTCCGACGGGCGGCGGTGAGTCCCGGCCCCGGAGCGGGGCCTGTTCCGGGACCGGGATTCGCCCTCAAGCCGCCGGCGCTCACCGGCTTGGGTTTCACCAATCACCTCTCCGACGCCGCGGTCGCGCGGAACCGTCTTCTGGAGCTGGGTTCGGGTGTCGCCTTGGGCGATGTCGATGGCGATGGGCGCGTCGACGTGTATTTCTGCCGGCTCGAGGGCGACAATGTTCTGTACCGGAATCTCGGGGATTGGCGCTTCGAGGACATCACCGCCCGGGCCGGGGTGGCGTGTCCGGATCAGTACTCCACGGGTTGCAACTTCGCCGACCTCGACGGCGACGGCGACCTCGACCTCCTCGTCAACAGCCTCGGAGGGGGAACCCGCGCCTTCCGCAACGACGGCCGGGGGAATTTCACCGAGTCCGAGATGGGGTTCCTGCGCAACACGGGGGCCACGTCGATGGCCTTGGCCGATGTCGATGGCGACGGCGACCTCGACGTGTATGTCACCCACTACCGCACCGACACCTTCCACGATCCGCCCAAAGGCGGCCGGTTCGTCCAGCGTCGCCAGCCCGACGGCAGCACGGTGATCGAACCGAAGGATCGCTACCTCGGAGTCCCCGCCCTCAACGGCAACCTCGAGGTCCTGGAACGGGGAGAACCCGACGCGTTCTACATCAACCGGGGTGGGACGAACGTGGTGGTGGCTCCTTGGAATGTCGGATTGTTTCTGGACGAGCGCGGACAGGCCCTGAGCGATGCCCCCCGGGACTGGGGTTTGGCGGTGATGTTCCGCGACCTCGACGGCGACCATCAGCCGGATTTGTACGTGTGCAATGATTTCGTCCACTGGCCCGACCGGCTGTGGCTCAACCGTGGCAAGCGATTCCAAGCGGCCCCCGACTTCGCCCTGCGCAACCAGCCCCTCTCGTCGATGTCCATGGACGCGGCCGACATCAACCGTGACGGCCACGACGATTTCTTCGTCGCCGAGATGCTCAGCCCCCGGGGCGACGATCGGGCGCGTCAACGACCCGACACGCTCGACGGGGTGGTGCGCTGGCCGGTTGAACGCCCGCAGTTCCGCCCCGAGGTGACCCGCAACGCCCTTCAACTCGGCCGGGGCGACGGCACCTGGGCCGAGATAGCCCAGTTCGCGGGCGTGGCGGCCACCGATTGGACCTGGTCTGCGGCCTTCCTCGATGTGGATCTCGACGGCTGGGAAGACCTGCTGCTGACCACCGGCAATCTCCACGATGTGCAGGATATCGACGCCCAGAGCCGCATCATCCGGGAGGGCCTCTGGAAGACTCCGGAAACCCGCCAGCGCGCCCTGGCGCTGCTCCCGCCCCGCAACACCCCGTCGATGGCCTTTCGCAATCGCCGCGACCTGACCTTCGAAGACACGGGCGCGCGCTGGGGCTTCGATCAGCGCGGGTTCGCCCACGGCATGGCCTTCGGCGACCTCGACAACGACGGAGATCTGGATGTCGTGGTCAATGTGCTCAACGGCCCCGCCCGGGTGTTGTGCAATGGCAGTCCGGCCCCGCGTCTGGCCGTCCGCCTCAAGGGGGCCCGCGGCAACACCGCAGGCATCGGAGCCCGGCTCAAGGTCACCGGCGGGCCGGTGAGCCAGACGCAGGAAATGATTTCCGGCGGCCGCTACCTGTCGGGTGATCAGGCCCTTCGGGTGTTTGCCGCGGGGCAGTCGCGCCATCTGGAGGTCGAAGTCACCTGGCGCAACGGACGCCGCACGGTGATCGGCGGGCTCGAGCCCAATCAACTCGTCGAAATCGAGGAGCGGGACACCCTCGACCCGGCGCCGGTGCCCGCGCCTCCGCAACCGCTGTTCGAGGGTCTGGTCACCGATCCCGATCCCGTCCCGCGGGAACCCGATGCCACGGAGTGGGAGCGCCAACCCCTGTTGCCGCGCCGTCTGGGTACGGAGGCTCCGGGTCTGACCTGGGCCGACTGGGATGGCGATGGCGATACCGACCTGCTCATCAGTGCCGACGAAGACGGCCGTTTTCGGGTGCTGCGCAATGACGGGCCCGCCGGTTTTGTTCCGGAGACCGGTGCCCTGGCGGTGGCCATGGGAGCCGCAGACCGACCCGGCGCCCTTCAAGTGCTGGTGCAGCGTCAAGGCGTTGCGCCGCCGCAGATCCTCACCGGGCTCTCCAACGTGAAAGCGGCTCTGGCCCAGGCGCCGCGGTTCCACAGCTGGAGCCTCCAGTCGGGGCAGGCGGTCGTGGCCACCAACGCTCCGGCCGACGAGGCGACCACCGGGGCGATGGCCTTGGCCGATGTGGACGGCGACGGACGGTTGGACCTCCTGGTCGGCGCGCGCAGCCGGGCAGGTCGGTACCCCGAGACCTCCGAAACCGTCCTTCTTCCGGGGCAGATTTCGGGCTGGGGCAAACCAATAACGATAACGAAATCCACTCGAACCAGTGGGGCGATCTTCACCGACGTGGACGCTGACGGGGATCCGGACCTCGTGTTGGCGGGCGACTGGGATACGCTGCGGCTTTTCCGCAATGAGGGCGGCCGTTGGGTCGAGGCCACCGCCGAGTCCGGACTGGGTGCGTGGCATGGGCTGTGGAACGGGGTCGGCGCCGGAGATTTCGACGGAGACGGCCGACTGGACCTGGTGGCCTCCAATGTCGGGCGCAACTGGAGGGTCGATTCACCGGGTCGAATCTCCGCACCGGTCCGGATGCTGTACGGGGAGTTCCACGAACCCGGACGCATCCTCACCCTGTTGGCCTCGACCGATCCGTTGGGCGATCGAGACCGCCCATGGCGTTCGTGGTCGGCGCTGTCGCAGGCGATTCCGGCCCTGGCCGAGCGGGTCCAGTCCCACCGCGAGTTCGCCGCGCTGAGTCTCGACTCCCTGCTGGGTCCGCTGGCGGCCCGTGCCCAGTCTCTCAGTGCCGACACCTTCGACTCCATGGTGTTCTTGAATCGGGGAGGGCGCTTCGAGGGTCGCCCACTGCCGGTCGAGGCCCAATGGGCGCCGGCGTTCGGGATCTCGATCGTCGATTTCGATGGAGACGGGCATGAAGATCTGTTCCTGGCCCAGAACTTTTTTGGCATGGATGTGGAAACCGCCCGCCAAGACGCCGGAACGGGATTGGTGCTGTTGGGCGACGGACGGGGCGGGTTCCGCAGCCTTTCGCCCCGCGAGGCCGGCTTCAGTCTGCCCGGTGAACAGCGCGGCAGTGCCGTGGCCGATCTGGACGGCGATGGCCGCCCTGATTTGGCGGTGGGCCAGCATGCGGGCAAGACCCGGATCTTGCGCAATCGCGTCGGCAAGCCGGGGGTTCGAGTGGCTCTGGAGGGATCACCGGGCAATCCGGAGGGTGTCGGGGCCGTGATCCGGCTGGTGATGGGTAAGCGCCTCGGCCCGGCTCGCGAGATCCACGCCGGATCGGGATTCAGGTCCCAGGATTCCTTCGACACCGTGCTGGCGGCCCCGGAACCACCGACGGCCTTGGAGGTGCGCTGGCCCGGGGGGCGTACCCAGCGCCGACCCTGGCCCCCGGGTGCTCGGTCGGTGATGGTGTCTGAAACCGGGCTTCGGCAACGGCAGTGACACTCCGCCCGATCCCGGGGTGGCGTTCAGGTAGGGTGTGAATAACTTTGTGATCCCTCCGATCACGTTTTCGCTTGTGGCTCCGTGGCGTTTCGTATGGAGTGCCCCAGTTACCCCCGTTGAGACCGCTCAAGCACCACGAGCTGAAGGCCTCGTCAGGCCGAATGGTGTCCGCACCAGAATGCTCAGAATGCATCGATAGGCCTGAAGTGGGGGGCGTCAACCTCATCAACTCCCGAGTTATGAATCAAAACCCCAATAAGGCCTCGTACCGGCTCCTCGCCGGTCTGGCCGCCCTCACCCTGGGCACGGTTGCGGCGCAAGCCCAATCCACCCCCCCGGTCCTCGCGTACTGGGATTTCGAGCGCGTCGAAGCCGACGGCGTTTCCATCAAGTCCACCAACGGCAAGTACGTGGGCACCATCAACGATGCCGCCAAGATCACCGAGGCCGGCGGCGGTCGCCCGGGTGGCGGTCGCGGTTTCGATGTCTCCCGCGACAGCTCCCGGGGCTATCTGCTCTTGGAGGCCGAAGGCGATGCCAACCCGATGAATCTGGCCGCCGCCGATGATGCGGTGACCGTCATGTTCTGGCAGAAGAACCTCTCCAACGTGGACAGCTCCTCGTTCTGGTTCGTCGCCGCCAGCCAGGGCCGCGGCATCCAGGCTCACGTGCCGTGGTCCAATGGCCGCATTTATCTCGACAGCAACGGCTGCTGCTCGGCCCCGTCCCAGCGCCTCGATCAGGCGGCTCCGGATGGGTTCGACTGGACCACCTGGCACCACTACGCCTTCGTGAAGAACAAGGAGGCCAAGCAGATCTACATCGACGGTGAACTGCTCGCCGAGCAGACCGAAGGCGTGTCTCCGCTGCCCACCGACTTCACCCAGCTCTTCATCGGCTCGGCCAGCGACAAGAACTCGCCCAATGCCGTGATGGACGACTTCGCCGTGTTCAAGGGAGCGATGACCCAGAAGGACATCCAGGCCATCGTCAAGGGCGCCCCCATCGGCACCCCTCCGGTGGACACCGACAAGGACGGCATGCCTGACACCTGGGAACAGGACTACGGATTCAACCCGAACAGCGCCGCCGATGCCGCCCTCGACTTCGACAAGGACGGCGCGACCAACCTCCAGGAGTTTCAGGCCGGCACAAACCCGATCGACGTGACCAAGCCGGTGCTCGTCTCGGCGAGCACCGCCGGTGACTTCAAGACGGTCACGCTGACCTTCTCGGAGGCCGTCGACGCCGCTTCGGCCACCACCTTGGCCAACTACTCCTTCAGCCCGAACCTCGCGGTCACCGCGGCGGCCGTGAAGAAGAACGTGGTGACTCTGACCACCGCCGCCCAGACCCCGGGCGCCGTGGCCTACACGGTCACCGTCAACAACGTGGTCGACACCTCCAAGAACGCGGTCGCCGCCAACAGCACGGCCAGCTTCTACTCCTTCCTGAACGTCAAGGATGGCGTGCTGAAGTTCTCGTTCTGGGGTGGCATCAACGGCACTCCGGTCGACAACCTTTACCAGGATCCCCGCTGGCCGGCTTCTCCGGACATGACGGCCGCCGTGTTCGCGTTCAACAGCCGCGATGCCCTGCCGAACGACTCGAAGGACAACTACGGTGCGTCGATGGAAGGTTTCCTGACCCCGTCCGAAAGCGGCAGCTACCGCTTCTTCATCTACTCGGATGACGCCTCGCAGTTCTTCATCAGCTCCGACGACAAGGAGGCCAATCTGGCCCAGATCGCCGAGGAGACCGGATGCTGCAACTTCTTCACCGAGCCCGACAGCCCGCGCACTTCGGAGCCCGTTGCTCTGACCGCCGGCAAGAAGTACTTCGTCCGCATGGTCTACAAGGAGGGCGGCGGCGGTGACTACGGCCAGATCGCCTGGCGCAAAGAAGGCGACACCACGGCGGCCAACAAGTTGACCCCGATCGCGGGCAAGTTCCTGAGCTCTGCGGTGGAACTCCCGGCCGACCCGGCCGGTGCCTACACCCAGATCAGCCCGGCCGCGAACGCCAAGGGCGTGAGCCCGGCGGCCTCCATCACCATCGTGCACCGCGACGGCAAGACGGCCTGGACCGCCCAGAACGTGAGCCTGAAGTACGACGGCCAGACCGTGACCCCGACCGTCACCAAGGACGGCAACATCATCACCATCAAGTACACCCCGCCGGCCCTGGCCGCGAGCCTGTCGGTCCATACCGTCTCGCTGGGTTATCTGGATGCCGGTGGCAAGCCCGCGACCTACGACTACAGCTTCACCTCGGGTGCCTACAGCGGCACGACCGAAGACAAGGCGGGTGGTTACCCCGGCCTGCTCATGGGCTCGGCGGTCTTCACGGCCGACGGCGCTGGCGCCACTGGCAAGGCCGGTGACAAGGCCATCAATCTCACCATGAAGGGTGGGCCGGTGGTCAGCTTCAACCGCGACTTCCTCGCCAAGGTCAACGCAGCGACTGCCAACGACGAGCTCACGATCGCCTTCTGGCAGAAGAAGCTCGACATCGCCGACAGCTCCGCGTTCACGATGAACAGCCCGGGCAGCCCGAACAATCGCGGTTTCCACAGCCACACGCCGTGGAGCAACCAGAACATCTACTTCGACACCGTGGGTTGCTGCGATGGTGCCACCCAGCGCATCTCGGCGGGTATCGACACCTTCCCCGGATACTCTGGCGACTCGTCCTGGTGGACCAATGCGTACCACCTGTTCGTGTTCACCAAGAAGGGTGCCGCCAAGAACATCTGGATCGACGGCCAGCTGTTCCTCTCGGGCGAGAGCACGGCCAAGCTGCCGACCGACATCGACGCCTTCTACATGGGCTCCGGTGCCAATGGCGGTGAACTCAGCCACGCCCTCATCGACGACTTCTCGGTCTTCGGTAAGGAGCTGGTCGAGGCCGACGTGGTCGCTCTGTCCAAGGGCACCCTGCCGACGGCCCTCGCGGCCTCCAAGGGCCTGATCGCCTACTGGGACTTCAACACTGCTCCTGTCGTCTCCGCCATCAGCAACCTGAAGGCGGCTGTGGGTGCCAACGGCAAGGTGAAGATCACCTTCGACGGCACGGGCACGCTGCAGACCTCCACCACCCTCAACGGCACCTATGCCGACTCCGCCATCAAGAGCGGGGATGAGATCACGGTGGATGGCGCTGCGCTGTTCATCCGCGCCAAGCGCTGAGCCAGTCAGAGACTCGTTTATGACACGGAGGCCGGGCGAAAGCCCGGCCTCCTTTTTTCATGGTGCGCCCGGGGAGGGCGCAGATCGACAAACCCGGTGTGAGTCGGCCCCATCCACCGCGGGGTCGCCGAGTGGGGAGCGCCGGGTAGGGAGGGGTATGGCGTCGGCCATCCAGTCGACACCGCCCGCAGGTAGGAAGGGTTGGGCCGGGAGGGTTGGGCTTGTTGCACCGGGCTCAGGACGGCGTCCCAAAACCGGTCAACGGAATCGCCGCGGCCTGAAGTTGCCGCCGCGGGACGGGCCTGCGCCCGAACCGCCGCTACCACTGCCACCGCCGGGGGGCCGGGGTCCGCGGCCCGGAGAGCCGCCTCGTCCACCCGACGGGCCGGGTCCGCGTCGCGTATCCGGGGATGCCGCCGGAGCCGGAGCCGAATAGTCGAACCCATCCAAGCGCTTGCGGGGCAGTGTCCGGTGGATGAATCGCTCCAGAGCGCGCAGGTCGTTGGATTCGTCGGGACTGACCAGACTGATGGCGTCACCCACGGCATTGGCCCGCCCGGTGCGGCCGATCCGATGGACGTAGTCTTCGGGAGCTGGCGGAAAATCGAAGTTCACCACGTGCGAGATGCCGTCCACATCGATGCCCCGGGCGGCGATGTCGGTCGCCACGAGAACGCGCACGGCTCCGCCCTTGAACTCGGACAGGGCCCGAAGACGTTGGTTTTGAGACCGGTTGGAATGCAGCGTCGCGGTGCGGATGCCACTCTGCTCGAGCCGCCGGGCGATCCGATCGGCCCCGTGCTTCATGCGGGTGAACACCAGCACCATTTCGAGGGCGGGATCACGCAGCAGCTGCTGCAGCAAGGCGGGCTTGAGGTGGCGGGGCACCTCGTAGACCGACTGGGAGACCGTCTCGGCCGGATTGGAACGCTTTCCGATCTCGACCGATTGCGGTGACTGCAGGAATTCGCGGGTCACGGCCTCGATCTCGCGCGACAGGGTCGCCGAGAAGAGGAGAGTCTGCCGTCGCTTGGGCAGTTGTCGCACCACATCCCGGATGGCCGGCAGGAAGCCCATGTCGAGCATGCGGTCGGCTTCGTCGAGCACCAGATGCTGGATGCCGGAGAAGTTGCCGTAGCGCCGGCCCATGAGGTCCAGCAATCGGCCCGGCGTGGCGATGATGATGTCGGCTCCCCGTCGGAGCGCCTCGATCTGGGGCTTCTCGCCCACGCCTCCGAAGACCGTGGCCACACTGAGGGACAGGTACTGGGCATACGCCCGGACATTCTCGTGGATCTGGACCACCAGTTCACGGGTCGGGGCCAGGATCAGCGCCCGGATGTGGCCGGGGCTGGAGTGACCGGTCGTCAGACGGGTGAGCAGCGGCAGGGTGAAGGCGGCGGTCTTGCCGGTTCCCGTCTGCGCGATGCCGATGAGATCCTTGCCGGAGAGGATGACCGGGATTGCCGCAGCCTGGATCGGTGTCGGTTCGGTGTAGCCGGCGTCGTCCACGGCGCGGAGCACGCGCGGGTCTAGGCCCAGTTGTCTGAAATCCATTGTTGGCAAGGAATCCGTGAGGGAAGGGGAAAAATCGAGCAGATAGATACGGAGGAACGCGGAATGGGCGGTGGCTCAGCCGATCCGCCAGGTGATGCGCGCTTTGTTCAGGTCGTACGGAGACATCTCCATCTTGACCCGGTCACCCACGGTGAGCCGGACCCAGCGCTTGCGCATCTTGCCGCAGACCGTGGCCAAGACCAGGTGCTGATTGTTCAATTCGACGCGGAACATGGTGCCAGCCAGGACGCTGGAAATGCGGCCTTCAACTTCGATGGCGTTTTCTTTCATGAGGACAGGACTCTATCGGGACGGGAACAGGGACTGGATTGGACGATCTGCAGGCAGCTCATCCGAAAAACGGGAACAGGAACGAGAAAAAGGGCGAAGACCGGAAGACTCCAGCCTTCGCCCGTGAAAGAAGAATGACGTGGGAACGGTTCAATACCGATCCGGATCAGTACCGATCGCGGCCGCCACCACCGTAGCCGCCACCGCCACCGCCACGGCCACCACGGCCGCCACCACCACCGTAGCCGCCGCCACCGCCGGACGGACGGTCTTCACGGGGACGGGCGATGTTGACCGTCAGGGGACGGCCGCCGACCTGGGCGCCGTTCATGGCCTCGACAGCCTTCTGGGCCTCGTCGGGGGTGCTGAAGGTGATGAAGCCGAAACCGCGGGGACGGCCGCTCACGCGGTCGACCATCAGGTTGGCTTCCAGAACGGTGCCGTAAGCGGCGAAGGCGTCCTGGAGTTCGTTCTCGGTGGTATTGTAGGAAAGGTTTCCGACAAACAGTTTGTTGCTCATTGATGACTTGCTGTTCGGAGTACCGCTTGCGTTCTCGAGGTTGTTCCCGACTGCCGGGTTTCAAATCATCACCGAACCAAGTTCACCTGAGGATTCACCACGCCTTGGAAGCACTAGATCTCTGACAGACAGCACCCATCCTCCTTATTCTCAGGTTCAGGGCAATTCCTTTCGCTGACTATTTTTACCGACCCTCCCCCAGCCGGGACCCGACTGGGGCGATCGGGATCCATCAAAGCCGGACCGTGATGCCTTGGGTGGCGAGGAATTCCTTCGCTTCGCGGACGGTATGGGTGCCGAAGTGGAAGATGCTGGCGGCCAGGACGGCGTCGGCCCGGCCTTCCTTCAACACGTCGGCCAGGTGCTGCAAGTTGCCGGCCCCGCCGCTGGCGACCACTGGAACACCCACCGATTCGCTGATGCGACGGGTGATCACGAGGTCGAACCCCTGCTTGGTCCCGTCGGCGTCGATCGAATTGAGCACGATCTCGCCGGCCCCCAGTTCGCAGGCCCGCCGGGCCCACTCGAGGGCGTCGAGGCCCGTCTCCTTGCGCCCCCCGGCGGCGAAGACGCCCCAGCGGTCGGGCCCGATCTTCTTGGCATCGATGGAAACCACGATGCATTGGCTGCCGTACTTCTCGGCTCCCTGACGGATCAGGTCCGGATTCGAGATGGCGCTGGAGTTGATGCTGATCTTGTCGGCGCCGGCCCGGAGCATGAGTCCCATGTCGTCGACCGTCCGGATGCCGCCTCCGACGGTCAGCGGCATGAAGCACTGGTCGGCCGCCCGTTCGATGACTCCGATCATCGAGGCGCGTCCGTGGGCGCTGGCCGTGATGTCGAAGAACACCATCTCGTCGGCGCCCTGGGCATCGTAGCGGAGGGCCATGGCCACGGGGTCGCCGACATTGCGCAGTCCGCCCTCCTCGGCCCGGCCGAATTGGACTCCGCGGGTCACCTGACCGTCGTGGACATCCAGGCAGGGGATGATCCGACGGGCCAAGGGCGTCGGCCGCGGGTTCGACAGCAACGGTGTGGCCTGAGTGCCGGGTGCGCTGGAGTTCATGGTGTTCGGTGCCGGAGTCGCCCCCCGGACGGGGATGACCGTGACAAATCGGCGGAAGGCCGCACAAGGGGCGAATGGGCTGGTCGCTCGAGCGCGGGCTCGACACAGTCGCCATCCATGGCAGCGCGACGGCAGATTCTGGTGGTGACCGGCACGGGGACCGGAGTCGGCAAGACCGTGTTGTCGGCCCTTCTGGTGCGGCGTTGCGTCCAAACCGGGCGGCCAGTCCGGGCCTTCAAGCCGCTGTGCAGCGGCGGTCGAGATGACGCGAAGGCCTTGGCGGCGGCCTCGGGCGGGGCCCAGACGTTGGATGAAATCAATCCCTGGCATTTCGAGGCCCCCCTGAGCCCGGCCTTGGCGGCCCGGTTGGAGCGGCGGACCGTGAGCTTGATGCAGGTGGCCGAACACATCGGCCGGCATTTCACGCGGAGCGGGCTCACTCTGGTCGAAGGGGCCGGAGGGCTCTTGAGCCCCCTCACCGCCGACGGCGACAACCGGGACTTGATTCTCCGTCTGAGGGCCTTCCCGTTGATTGTGGCCTCCAACCGGCTCGGAGTGATCCACGATGTCCGCGCCACGCTCGGAAGCTTGCCGCCGTCGCTGCGGAATCGGGCGCCGGTCGTGTTGATGGCTCCAGCCACGGCCGATGCGTCCACCGTCCGCAACGCCCGAAGCCTCTCCGAATACCACCCGTCCGACCGTATTGTCGAAGTCCCCAGAGTTTCTCAAGAGATCCAGTCCGGAGCCGGTTCGCCTTCTGTCGCGTTGAACCGCAAACTCGACCAGATCCTGAGGTTGCTCGAGCCCTGAATCCGTCTCCGTCTTGCCCGATTCTTGTATTCCTGGGCATCCCATCCGTTGACCAGACCGATCCGGCCGACCCTGAGCGGCAGCGGGACCGGGCTGGAGGGAGCCTTGGAAGCGAACAGTCAGCCCCTCCCAGCGCGCAGCGCAAACGCTCCACTCCCAGAGCCTCCTCAGCGACCGGAGGCCTGGTCCCGCGGAGCCTTCCCTGCGATGTTCCGCTCAAGAATTCACGCCCTCCCCCGCATGGGCCTTGCCGGAGCTGTTGCCGACACGCGAAATCGCCCCAAGAACTCGCGGTTGCGGCCGGCTCCGTCCGTTGGCTATTGTCGACACCGACTCTATGACGTTGACCGAAAAGCTGTTGGCCCGAGCCGCGGGCAAATCCCAGGTGTCCGCCGGTGACAACATCTGGGTGAATGCCGATGTCCTGATGACTCACGACGTCTGCGGTCCAGGGACCATCGGCGTCTTCAAGCGCGAGTTCGGTCAGACGGCCAAGGTGTGGGATCGCAATCGGATCGTCATCATCCCCGACCACTACATCTTCACGTCCGACTCCAAGTCGAACCGCAACGTCGACATCTTGCGCGACTTCGTTCGGGAGCAGGATATCCCCTATTTCTACGACGTCATCGACGATCCCAACGGCGCCTGGAAGTTCGACGCCACCAAGGGCTTGCTCAAGCGCCAGTACGGTTCCCAGTACGCCGGCGTCTGCCACGCCGCCCTGCCCCAGAAGGGGCACACCCGTCCGGGCGAGGTGCTCTTCGGCACCGACTCGCATACGTGCATGGCCGGCGCCTTCAACCAGTTCGCCACTGGCATCGGCAACACCGACGCGGGCTTCGTCATGGGGACGGGCAAGCTGCTCATCAAGGTGCCGTCGACCATCGGTTTTCGGCTCGAGGGCAAGCTGCAGCCGGGCGTCATGGCCAAGGACATCATCCTGCACGCCATCGGTGAGATCGGCTTCGACGGAGCCACCTATCAGGCCATGCAATTCCACGGTTCCGGCATCGCGACCTTGTCGATGGATGACCGCATGACCATCGCCAACATGGCCATCGAGGCCGGCGGCAAGAATGGCATCTTCCCCTTCGATGCGCGCACGGCCGAGTACGTCGATGCCCGCACTCGCCTGAATGGCACCCGGGCCACCTACGAACCGGTCGAAGTCGATCGGGACCAGAAGTTCACCCGCGAGATCGTCATCGATCTTTCCCGGCTCGAGCCCACGGTGGCCTGCCACCCCGACCCCGGCCAACGCAAGTCGGCCAAGGAGTTGTCGAATGTCCAACTCGACCGGGCCTACGTCGGTTCCTGCACCGGTGGCAAGACCAGTGACTTCGTGGAATTCGCCCGCGTGCTCCGGGGCAAGAAGGTGGTCATCGACACCTTCGGCGTGCCTGCCACCCCGGAGATCGTCCATGACCTGCAGAACACCCGTTGGGGCAACCAGACGATTTGGGACATCCTCGTGTCGGCCGGCGTGCAAATGACCGAGAATGCCGGTTGTTCGGCCTGTCTGGGTGGACCGGTGGACACCTTCGGCCGCATGAATGCGCCGCTCAAGTGCATCAGCGCCACCAACCGGAACTTCCCCGGCCGCATGGGTCACAAGGAAAGCCAGGTGTTCCTGGCCTCACCGGCCACCGTGGCCGCCAGTGCGCTGGCCGGTCGAGTGGCCGATCCGCGTGAGTACGTGAGCTGAACCAGAAGCTCACCCATCCACTCCCGCTGGACCCCTGAATGATGGGGATCCCCGCGGGAGTTGTTGTTTGCCTCCTAGGGAAACTCTTCCACCCGGAGTCCGGTCTGGGTCCGGATGGTTTCCGCCACCGCCGATAGTTCTTCGACGCTCAGGCGTGTGGCCCAGGCTTCTGGCGTGGGCCGTGCCAGCGTGTACGCATGCACCTCCCGGATCGACCCGCCACCGTCCCGGATCTGGTTGAGGCGCCGGCAATAGGCGTCCAGTTCGATCGAAGACATCGGCTGGCCGTGGGTCTTGAGGAAGAGGCTCTGGATGACGATGGGTCGAACGCGTGCCGTTTCCAGCAGGTTGCCCAGGATCCGCTCGAAGCGCACCGAACTGCGGTTGATGTGCCGGTAGTACTCCTCGGTGCCGGCGTCGAGCTTGGCCCAGACCTCTCCGTGGTGGGCTTCCATCAGCGACAACCCGCGGCGGACCGAGGCCTTGTCGAGACCGGCCGAATCGGTGATCAGCACGATTTTGGTCTCCGAAAGCCCCTTCTCTCGCAGCACGTCGGCCACCACCTCCACGCAGACATCGAAGTTGGAGACCATGGTGGGTTCGCCGTCGCCGCTGAAGGCCACGTCGCGGACGATCCGGCTCACCTCGGGCGGGGCGTCGCTGAACTTGGCCTCGCGGCCGAGCCCGCCGTTCAAGGCATGGTCGATGAGCCAACGCAGTTCGTCCCGCACCTGATCCAGGCGGACTTCACGGGCCTTGCCCGGAGTGGTGCGATCCACCTCGCAATACACGCAGTCGAAGTTGCACTGCTTGTCCGGGTTGAGATTCACCCCGATGGACAGCCCCCGCGACCGGCGCGAGATGACCGGATAGACGTAGGTGAAGTCCTGATAGCGTCGAGCGTGATCGACAACGGCTTTCCAGGTGTTCCGGATCGGAATCGGAGCGGCGGGCGAATCTCCCATGGGGGTCAGCATAGGATCCGAAGAGGCAGAACGCGAACTGTTCGAACGCCGACGGCGAGGCGGGGTGGGTGTCGATCCCCGACCGGTGGATCCTGGGTTGGGGGATCGTCCCCACCCGGGTTCCAGCGGGGTGGGGAATAGTTCCCAATGGGGGCCGTGCGACGGGTGTTACAGAGGCAACAACGGGGTGGAAGCCTCATGTAACGGGGGTGAGCCACCCTCCGAGGCGTTCCCGGGCCTTGGCATGATCTCTGCAGTGGGCTTTCCAGAAACCGCGAGGTTCAAGTCTCCGAGTGGAGTGCCGAAGCCTCGCCTGTCCGAAACAGACCTCATCCAAATCAACTCAAAAATGAACTCCAAAAAGTCCCTCCTGCTGGCCTCGATGCTCGCCGCCATCACCGCGCTGAGCTCGTTCGCCCAAAGCGCCCCTCCGACGCCCCCCACCACTCCCCCCACCGAAAAGCCGGCCCGTCCGGAGAAGCCCCAGCGTGGCCGTGGCCCCGGTGTCGAAGTGCCCCGGATCGGGGTGCCCGACAAGGTGCTGTCCACCTTGCCTCAGGCCCTTCAGGACCAGATCGGCAAGTACCGGGAGCAGTCCAAGACCTTCATCGATGCCCAGCGCGAACTGGCCAAGACGCTGAGCACGGCTACCGAGGAGCAGCGCAACACGATCCGTGAGCAGCTCAAGGCCAACCGCGACAAGTTCCTCACCGACTCCCAGCAGTTGCGCACGGAGATCCGCGATCAGCTGAAGGATTTGGGTGTCGCTGTCCGCGAGAACAAGCCCACCGACGGCGGTGGCACCGGCGGTGGCAAGGGCCCCGGCCGTCCTCGTGGCTGATCGGTATCACACTCCTCGGAATCGATTCCATCGGGTTTGAAGTTCAAGGCGGGGCAGGCGAATCGCGGGTTGCGGCTCGCCTGCCCTTATTGTGTCCGACACCCTCGGGTTCATCGAACGGGTTCACTGCCGCATGGCGATCCTGACATCCATTCCCAGTCGGAGCGGTCTCTCCCCCTGGTGGCCGATCCTGAGAGTCTGGGGATGGTGGGGACTGACAGTGTGGCTCTTCGGAGTCGGGCTCCGGGCCGGTCAACCGGTGCTCGGTCCGCTCCATCCGCGCGATCCGGACCTCGAAATGGAAATTCCGGTGTGGACGACCACGGTGACCCTGCGCAGTTCGGGCGGTTGGCGTGACAATGCGCTGCTCTCCGGCACCAATGCCCAGGACACCCCCTTCGCCGGGTACGGATTCGAGGCGTTCCTGCTCCGCATGCCCCTCGACGCCCACCGCTGGACCCTCTTTGTCGGCGGCGAAGAGCGTCGCTACCTGAAGACGGTCGACTCCGGCCTCATCGGTCAGCCCGTCGAGGGCGATGCCTGGCTCTCGACCTATGGCGAGTACCGATACCAAAGCCCGTCGGGCTGGAGTCCGGGACTGGTGGGTCAATACCTCTACGCCAATCAGGTGTTCGATGCCTCGACGTTGGCCGATGGCCTGGGTTCGGTGAGGACCAAGGTTCACTCACTCACCGCGCACCCGTCTGTGCGTTGGACACGGGGTCGGGGCTTCCGTTGGGAAATCGGCCACCAGTGGCAGCGGCAGAACTTCAACCCGCCGCTCGATGGCTTCTGGCAGACCGGACCGCGTTCGGTGGTCGCCTGGGACTACGCCGAGAATTCGGCGTTCGAAGCCACGGTGCGGTATGAGAGCCGGCCCTACGATTCCCGACCGGCGGCCAACCTGTTGGGGGTGCCGGAACCGGACACCATCGCCCGATTCACCCAACTCAACGCCGATCTGGCCTGGAAGCACCAGTGGTCGGCCCAACCCAGACTCCGTTCCACGGTGCGCCTCTTCCAGATGGTCAATCGCGATCAGGCGGTGGGGTTCTATGACTTCAACCGCTGGGGAGTGGCTGGAACGCTGAGGTGGGAGGGATCGCGGTGGGGAACCCAGTGCGGAGCGCGCTGGAGCCAGTGGGATTACCAGCGTCAGTTCATCTCCCCGGCCCCGGAAGACCTCTTCAAATACCGCCACACCCAGGATGTGGAGACCAACGCCCGGCTGTACCGCAAGCTGGGGCGTCACGCCACGGTGTTTGCCGAGTATCTGTTCGAGCGGCAGAATTCGAACGTGCTCTTGTACACGTACGCATCCCACACGGCGACGGGGGGATTGGAATGGGAGTTTTGATGCCCGATCGCAAACCGGTTTTGATGCACGGCCCCACCCTGCTCGCGGTGGGGGCGGCGGTGGCGGTGCTGGTGGCGACGGTGCTGGCCACCCGCCTGCAGTTGCGTCGCGATTTGCGCGCCGGGTTGTCTGAGCGCGAATCCCGCGGGGTGGCCGCGCTGTTCCAAGGTCGTTTTGCCGCCCTGCGGGCCGAGGGTGTCGATGATCCGCTGCTGGCCGCCGTCGAGGTGGCCACCCTGCCGCAGTTGGCCCACGTCCAGCGGATCACCGTCTTCGATGCCCGCGGCGCGCTGCCCTCGCGGATCTATGGCGACTCGATCGTGCCCCCGCCCGGGCCCGCCCAGGTGGAGCGGTTGATCTGGGGCGAGGTGCTGCAAGAGGTCCAACACGGGGCGCAACCCGAGGCCCGGCCCGCCGCCGGCGGCTTGGCCGTCCTGCGGATGTACATCCCTCTGCCCGACGGGCCCGCGCCGTCGCTGGTGGGCATTCTGGGTGTCGAAGTCGAGGGGGCCGCCCTGCTGGAGGAGTACGCCCGGTTGGATCGCAGTCTGTGGCGGCAGGGTTTCCTCACCGTGCTGCTGTCGGGGACGGCTCTGAGCCTCGCTCTGGTCGTGGCCTTCGGGCGATTGGCCCGCACCAACCGCGACCTCCTCGAGCGGGGTGAACGTCTGGCCCGCGCCAACCGGGAGTTGATGGTGGCCACCAAGACCGGGGCCATGGGGGCGGTGGCCTCGCACCTGGTCCACGGGTTGCGCAACCCCTTGGCCGGCCTCCAGGCGTTCCTGGCCGCCATCGGGGATCGACCGGTGAGCGCCGAAGATCGGTCCGAGGCGATGGCCACCCTGCGCCGGATGCGGGCCCTCATCGACGGCGTGGTCCGGGTGCTGCGCGATTCCGGCGGGGTTTCCGAGTTCGAGATGGAGATCGGCGAACTCCTGCCCCGGGTGCTCCAGCGGGTGGATCCGCGAGCCCGCGCCCGCGGGGTCCAGGCGGTCCTCCGGTGCGGATCCACCCGTCGGTTGTCCCATCGGGAGGCCAACATCCTGCTCCTGGTGGTCGAGAATCTGGTCGGCAACGCGCTCGAAGCGGCACCGGATCGCTCCGAAGTGGTCGTCGCCGCGTCGGAGGTTCCGGGGGAGGGGTTGGTCGTCCGGGTCAGCGACACCGGTTCGGGGATCGCTCCGTCGGTTCGGGAGCACCTGTTCGAACCCACGGTGTCCACCAAGCCGGGAGGCAGCGGGCTGGGGTTGGCCATCACTCGGCAACTGGCGCTGAGCATGGGGGGCGATGTGGTCCTCGAAGCCACCGGCCACGGAGGCTCGACCTTCGCCGTGCACCTGCCCCCCGAGGCGGCGCGGGCGGCCGAGGTTGTCGATCAACGGCTATCCGAATTGCGCCCTGTGGAGCCAAGACCTATAAAAACCCCGTGAATTTCCCTAGCCGAACCTCCGGGCCTCGCCGCGCCCCGGGGTCCCCGATGGCCCACCCGGGGTCGATGCGGGGCCGGTGGATCTGGGGGCTGTTGCTCCTCTGGGTGGGTCTGGCCGTGTGTGGTCCGGTGTCCGCCCAGGGCACCAACCTCACGTGGCGGTGGTCCAACCCGACTCCCTTCGGCAATGCCATCACCGATCTCGCATGGCGAACCAACCGCCTGTACCTCGCCGTCGGAGATCGCGGCTCGGTCTGGGTGGCCACGGCATTGCCCGAGTGGCGTCGTGCCCGGACCGGAACCACCGTATCGTTGCGCGGGGCCACCTACCTGGGCGACCGGGCGATCGTGGTGGGTGAGGGCGGGACCATCCTCTGGTCCGATGGCGAGGTCTTCGAAGCGGCGGTCACCGGTCAGACCCGCTGGTTGGAGAGCGTGACCGCCTCGCCCGACCGGGTGGTGGCCGTGGGCGACGGGGGCACCGTGCTCGTCAGCACCAACGGCGTCGACTGGCGGGCGGCCTCCACCGGCAAGACCAACAACCTCACCAGTGTGACCTATGCCTCGGGGCTCTTTGTCGCCGTGGGCGATGCCGCCTTCGTGGCCAGCAGCGCCGACGGGTTGACCTGGACCGTGCGCAACACCGGCAAGACCGGATTCAATCTCTACCGTGTGGCTCCGGTCTCCACCGGCATCATGGCCGTGGGCGACTCCGGCAATTATGTGATCAGCCGCACCGCGCAGCTGACCCAGTGGGACTCCGGGCGGATCGTCACCACCAATGCCCTGACGGCGGTCCTGGCGGTGGGCACCGAGCGGCTGGTGGGAGGTGCCGGCGAGTTGCGTTTCGGGGTCAGCCTCTTCGGCAATTGGGTGTGGTCCTCCGAAGTGAACCCGCTCCGGCCCAACCCGGCCCCGCTGCTGACCTACCAATGCCTGCTGTGGGATGGCCAGCAGGTGATCGCCGGAACCCGCGGCGGCTTGATCGTGACCGGAACCCGGTCCTCGAGCTTCGCCGGATTCAATTGGTCGTACACCGAGCCCAGCGGTCTTTATGCGATCTGGGACTCGGCGGTGTTCAGCGTTCCCGGAACCAATGTCAGCGTGGCCTTCACCGGGCTGGTCCCCGCCTTCACGACCAACACCACCCCACAGACACTGCGGGTGACGGTGGGCGAATCGGCGCAGTTCATGGACAGTCCCGACGGCAAGAATTGGAACCGGGGTCTGGCCCCGGCCACCGCGTCGGGCGTGAACTACTATGCGGTGGGCGGTCGTCCGGGCCTGGCCGTCGCGGCCGGTTCATCCGGAGCGTTGGCCCTGAGCCGCACCGACTACGTGCCGCTGGTCAGCACCAACAGTGCGACCCATGGAACCCAGAGTGTCCGGGTCCTGATCACCAATCAGGTCAACACCCTGGGCATCGCCTGGGAGGCGGTGTCATCGGGAGTGAACTCCGACCTCCGGGCCGTATGTGCCGACAGCAACCTGTTCGTGGTGGCCGGATCGGGCGGTGTCATCCTGACCAGTGCGGATGCCCGTTCGTGGACGCGTCGGACTTCCGGATCGACCGCCTTCCTCAGCGGAGCCGCCGCGTGGCCGGGAGGGTTCGTGGTTTCCGGTCAGAACGGAACCTTGCTGAGCAGCACCAATGGCCTCACCTGGACGACCCGTGCTTCGGGGACGACCCGGTGGCTGTGGCGGGTGCGATGGCTGGGCGACCATCTGGTGGCCGTGGGTGACGGCGGTACGGTGCTGACCAGCACCAATGGCCTTGCCTGGACAGCCCGTCCGACTCCTTCGACCACCTGGTGGAACGATGTGACCTGGCAGTCGGGGTGGTTCTGCCTGGTGGGTGATGGGGGCGTGGTCGCGCTGTCTCAAGACCTGTCGAACTGGGTGGAGACACCCACTCTCACCACGCGGAATCTCTACACGGCCTGTGCGGCCCAGGGCCAATGGGTCGTGGCGGGAACGGGCGGGGCCATCCTGCGGACCCGGGCCGTGGCCTATGACGCCCCGGTTCAGATCCTCAACTATCCGAAGGCTCCCGAAGACAGCTTGTTCCTTTTCGGAGGCCAGATGGACCAGACCTTCCGGTTGGAGCGATCGGCCGACCTGCAAACCTGGGACGAGGCCGTCGATCTGGAGATCAGCGATCCGGAAGGCGTGCTCATCCTGATGGATGCCACCACCAATGCTCCGAGTGGTCAGTTTTTCCGGATCCTGAATCCTTGAAGGTCGGAGAGCTCCCCCGAGTCGGGGCCTATCGCCATGCCGTGGGTCCGCTTGGGTTCATCTGGGCCCGTGTCGTCGCGCTTGTCAGTCTGGACCGATCCGGTATCTTGAGGGTTGCCCGTCATGAAAACCCCAGACTCTTTTCGCCGCCGTGAGGCGCGTCGCCGTGGCTTCACCCTCATCGAACTGCTGGTGGTCATCGCCATCATCGCCATCCTGGCAGGCATGCTCTTGCCGGCCTTGGCCAAGGCGAAGTCCAAGGCCCAGGGCATCGGTTGCGTGAACAACGGCAAGCAACTCACCCTCGCCTGGCATTTGTATTCGACCGATTACAACGATGCCGTGGCCAACAACTACGGGGTGGCTGAAACCATCCAGGCCATCGACCAGAGGGTGTTCGACAACTGGGTCAACAACGTCATGACGTGGGGTGTCGGCAGCGGCACCGCTGAACGCAGCGTCACCAATGATGCTTGGGTCGTGAATGGCGTCTTGGGCAAGTACACCGGCGGGGCGGTGGGTGTGTACAAGTGCCCGGCCGACATTTTCGTCGCACCAGCCCAGCGCGCCAAAGGTTGGGCCCGTCGCAACCGGAGCATGGCCATGAACTCCTTCTTCGGCCGCTTCAGCATCGGCAACGACTCCACCAAGGACGGACGCAACTGGGGCTTCCCCGACCGCATCCAGTTCCTCAAGCAGTCGCAGGTGCCGTCGCCCGCCAAAACGTGGCTCACGCTCGATGAGCATCCCGACTCCATCAACGACGGCTACTTCATCAACAATCCGGACGCCTCGGCCTGGCAGGACATCCCGGCCTCGTATCATAACGGCGCCTGCGGATTCTCCTTCGCCGACGGCCACGCCGAGATCCGCCGCTGGCTCAGCGGCACCTCCAAATATCAGGCCGTCAAATTTTCCTATCCGGCGACCAAGTCGTTCGACGCCCAGGGCCGCGTCGACTTCCAGTGGTACCGCGAACGCACCGGCTACATCCTGGCCAACGGCAGCGTGCCGCAGTACGGCTACTGAAGAGCGCTGGTTCTCACCCGATCGGGGCACTCCGGGGTTCGACCCTGGAGTGCCCCGTTGGCTTTTGTAGGCGGGCCGAAGTCGCCCCGGGTCGCCGTCGCGGAACGGCCGGAGAGGCTCCCTCTGGATGCCCGGATCGGGGTGCTTTCAGAATCCTTCCATGCCCACGACCCGCAGGATCTCCTCCAGCGTGGTCTCACCCCGCAGGGCCCGTCGCAGGCCGGCCTGCCAGAGGGTTTCCATCCCTTGAGTCTGGGCGAGTTCCTGGAGTCGCCGGGTGGGTAGTTTCTGGAGCACCGCATCGCGCAGGGTCTCGTCCACCTTCAGGGTCTCCATGACCGTGGAGCGTCCGTTGAACCCGGTGTGGTTGCAGGCCGGGCAACCGCCCCCGCGTTGGAACTGCGCCGTCTCCCGCATCTCGGCCGGCACGCTCGACAGGACGGCCGGATCGGGACGGTAGGGTTCGAGGCACACCGGGCAATTGCGTCGGATCAACCGCATCCCCAGTACACCCGTGATTGAGGAGGCCAGCAGGAAGGGTTCGATGCCCATGTTGATGAGCCGGGCGAAGACTCCGGTGGTGCTGCCGGAGTGGATGGTGCTGATGACCAGATGCCCGGTCAGGCCCGCTTGGACGGCGATCTGGGCTGTTTCGGCGTCGCGGATCTCGCCGATCATGATCACCTGGGGGTCTTGCCGCATGAGCGAGCGCAGGGCCACCGGGTAGGTGTAGTCCCGGGCCGCGTTGCACTGCGACTGGGCGATCAGGGGCAGCGTGAACTCCACCGGGTCTTCGACCGTGGCGATGCTGATGCTCGGGCCGGCCCGCTCGATGAGGTGGCAGAGCGAAGCGTAGATCACCGTGGTCTTGCCGGAGCCGGTGGGCCCGGTCATGAGCATGAGACCGCTGGGTCGGGTGAGCAGGCCCTTCAGGGTCTCGAGGGTGTCCGCCTCGAGACCCAGGGCCTCCAGATTGAAGGCGCGGTTCGAGGGGTCGAAGATGCGGATGACGGTCTTCTCGCCGCGGATCGTCGGAAACGTCGAGATGCGCAGCACCACGTTGCCCGCCTCGGGGAAGGTGTTGGCCCGGCCTTCCTGCGGGAGTTGGGTCTCGTGGCCCATGAGGTTGGCCATGACCTTCAGACGGCCGGTGATCTTCGGCAGCAGGTCGCTGGGCAGATGGATCAGCTCATTGAGCACGCCGCTGATGCGCACGCGCACGGCGATGCTCGATTCCCAGGGCTCGATATGGATGTCGCTCGCCCCGGAGCGCACGGCATCGACGATCACCAGGTCGACCAACCGGACGACATCGATGTCTTCGTCGGACGGACAGGATTGCAGGAACCGGAGCGTTTCGCTCATGGCAGGAGTGGAGAGGACCCCGTGGAAAAAGCCAACCGCTCATCGGCCGAGGCACGGAGTGGAACCGCGATTCCACCCCGCGCCGCTGAAGGCGTTCCGGGTCGTAACGGGTCGTTCAGCGTGACGGCGTCGTCGGGGGCCGGTCTCCGAGCAGATAGGCCCGTCGCTGTTCGGCGAAATGCTTGAGCCCCATCGTCCCTCCGCCTCCCGGACCGAAGCCGCTGCCCGCCGTATCCTGGGTCAGACTCCGGTCGAAGGCTTCGGTGGAGTCGAGCTTCCGACCGTCGGCCTTCACGTCGTCGGCGATCAGCGTGTGGAGCCGTTCGGCGAGGGGTCCCAGCTTCTGCCAGTCGAGGGAACGCTCGGCCACGGTGCGGACATGGCTCAGATACCGCTCGCGCAGGGCCGGAACCGCCAGCAATTTGGAGATCAGGGGCTTGTTGGCATCCTGGGCGGCGAACAGCGGGTCGAGCTTCACCCCGTCGACCCGGTTGCCCCCGGTCGGCCCCCCGGGCCCCCGGCGTCCACCGGGCCCGCCGCCGAAGCCGGGCCCGCCTGCGCGGTTGAAGGCTTCGTTCATGTCGTGCGGCACCACATGGAATCGGCCGTCGGGGTCCTGATAGAGCGCGTAATCGCTGGTGCGGATCCAATAGCCGTCGTTGTTGATGAGGGCGTTTTCAACGGCGAGGAACCGCAGGGCTCCGTCGATGTCCAGGATCGGGGACAAGGCCGACTCCAGTCGGTCGGCCGGGGTCTGGTTGAGAATGCGGGTGAGTTGGATCAGATCCTTCCAGGCCTTCTCGCTGTCCTTGCCCTTGAGCGAGTAGATCTTCTGGTAGGGGGCCGGATCGTCGCCCAGGTAGGCGAGGGTGCCGCGCCCATTGGGGCTGCCCGAAACCTTCCACCGGTGCCCTTGGGTGGATCCGAAGAACTCCTGGGTGAACTGTTTGTCGAATTGCTGCGCATTGGCGTAGATGCCCCAGTTCTCGCCTTGGATCACCACCCGGACGAGATTGACCTTCGGGGCCGGCAGGTATTCCCGGGCGACATGGCTGTAGAGCACGGTCCGCAGGAACGACGGATCCTCATGCGAATTGAGCAGGTTGAGGGTCTTGTTGCCGCCGAGGGACTGGTCTTTGTAGGCGAAATCCAGCGACACGTTGAGCGAGCGTTTGCGGCCTTCGGCTACCGTGAAATAGGACGAGGCCCCCCGAAAATGGACACCCACTTCGCGGTAGGTCTTGCCGTCGACCGTGAGAGTGGCCGGCACCTCGACGTCGGTGTTGTTGAAGTCGGCCAGCTCCTTCTCCCAGTCGGCATTCTCGAACTGCAGGAAGAGGGTGCGCACGGTGCCCTCGTCGTACAACGGGGTGTCCGGATGATTCCGCACCTCGGCGGGGGTCAGCCGTGGGCCGGGTGTCGGGGCCGGTGTCTCCCCACCGCCCCGGGGTCCGCCGCGTCCGCCGGGTCCGCGGCCTCGGATCCGACCGGCAGCCTTCTCCTGCACGAGGAAATCGCGGGCCGCCTTGCGCTCGGTGGCATCGAGGCGCTTGTCGCCGTTCGTGTCGAACCGGCTCACCAGCAAGGTCTTCGGAGCCGAACCCGGTCCACCGGGCCCGCCGCCACCGGGGCCACCGCGGGGGCCGCCCCCAAATCCACCAGGACCGCTTGGACCGCCTGGACCGCCTGGACCGAATGGAGGAGGGCCGCCGAAGTCCGGAGGCGGCCCCGGGGGGCGGTCGGCGTCATTCTGTGCAAGGGAGGTCGGTGCGACCGCCAGCGACCACACGGCGGTGGTCAACAAGGTCCAGGTTCTGGGGTTCATGAGCGTGTCTGAAGTGACCGCCCGTGTCCGGAATGGGTTTCCATGGGTTTCCATGGATTTGCCGGGTTTGCCGGGTTTTGTTCCGATGCCGGACTCGAGCGTGGCTTCAAGTCCACTCGGGGTCCTTCAAGACCGTGTGTGGAGCGTGAGGGAGATTTGTGAAGGAATGGTAAAGCCGGCCCCTCCGGGCCGGGGTGCCCGAGCGGGTTTCAGAAGCGCACGGCCTCGTTGGTCTTGCCGCATTGAGGGCAGCGCGACCGCTCCACCTCGGCGTCGTCGGTGTAGACCGAACTGCACCGCACGCAGCGGAACACCTGATCCTGCGACACATCCGATCCGATGCGCCGCCTGCGGAATTCGTCCACCAGGGCGAGGAATCCCAGCCCCGCCAGGAGCAGGGTCACCCACAGGGCGATGACGGTTTCCGGCTGCATGGTCGATCAGAGCGGCTGGGCGGGTCCCTGGGGAGGCGTGCCCGGAATCGGATGGATGCTGACCAGGCCCCAGGTCAGCGGATCGGACTGCAGTGCATCGGCCTGTCGGGCCTGCGGAAGCGGGTTGAACCGGGCGTTCCAAACGGCCTCGAGGGCGGCCAAGTCGGCGGCCTTGGACCCCGATCCGACCGTGACGCGCGCGGTGAGCACCTCGCCCCACGGGTTGACCGCCACTTCGATCCGGGTGGGTTGCGGCGAATCGCCCTCGGTCCAGACCGTCGCCTTCAGGGGCCGCATCAAGCCCCTCTGGGCCAGTGCCCCCAGGAGGTCCACACGGGTGTGTTCGAGCGTGATGCGGGCCAGGCTGTCGGAGGCGGGCGCAGCGGTGCGCAGGTCGGTCGGTCGGGCCGGCGGAACGGGTGTCGGCGGCAGCGGGCCGAGGTTGGAACCGGCGGGATCGGCCGGCAGGAACGAGGGCTTGGGTTCGGTTCGACCCCACCCATAGGTCACCGGCGGCAAGGCCTGCGCGGCATCACCCGAAAACCCACCGGCCTCGGGCAGGGCGAACCGCGTGGGTGACGACAGGGTGCCTTCCAGAGGATCGGGGGAGGTGGTCGACCAGATCACGGCGAATGCGTCGGTCCGACCCAGGCTCGGTCCTCCGGGGAAGCGGGCCACCAGCCAGAATCCACCCGCATGCAGCAAGGTCAGCAGGGCCGTGACGCCGATCCAGCGCCGGGAGCTCCATCCGGGGTTCGGGGCGGTCATGGAGTCGTCGGGGTGGGTGAGCCGCTGCTGCCACTGCTGCTGTTGCCGCCGCCGCCGCCGAGCACGATCTCCGACAGTCCGGCCTCGCGGGCCAGGCCGGCGAGTTCTTGAAGCCGCTCGTAGCGCACCGAGCGATCGGCCTGCAGGTAGAGCTTGCGGGGCCCTTTCGGTGCGCCGGCCCGGGCGCTCAGGCGGGCCTTGAGCACGCCCAGATCGGGCACGATCTGGTTTTCGAAATAGCACTGCTCGCCCGCGTCGACCGCCACCACGAGGAACGGATCGCCCGTCCAGGTTCCGATGCGGGTGCCGCCCACGGGCAACTCCAGACGCGTCCCCACCGGCAGCACCAGGTAGCCGCCGAACAGCATGAAGAAGAGCAGCACGAACACCACGCACAGGTAGGGCGCCAACTCGAACTGCCCCTTCAGCGGCTTGAGGGTCCGCGTGAATTTCATGGGGTTCCGGAAGGTTTGGTGGCGGCCGTCTCGGCGGTCTGGGTGACCATCTTCACGGCCTCGGCCGAAGCCCGTTCCATGTCGAGGACCACCGCGTTGACCCGGGCCACGAGGTAGTTGTAGGCCGCGTAGCACACGGCGGCGATGGCGATGCCCAGGCCGGCGGTGTACAGCGCCTGCCACACCCCGGCGAAGAGTTCGGCCGGTGCGGCGAATCCGGGGCCGGTCTGGAGGCGTCGGAACGTGCCGCCGATGCCCACCAGTGTGCCGAGCAGGCCGATGAGGGGTGCGATCTGGGCGAAGGTGGCCAGCAGGGGCAGGTTGGCCTCGAGGCGCGGCACCTCCACCCAGCCCACCTCCTCGATCGCCTCTTGGATGCGTTCGCGACCCGCATCACGGCTGAGGATGGCCGACTTGACCAGACGCGAGACGGGCCCGGGCGTGGCGTCGCAGATGGAAATGGCCTCGATGACGTTGTCGCGCTTGAGCACGTTGCGCACGCCGGCCAGGAACTGGGCCGAATCGATTTGCACCCGATGATAGTACAGCAGGCGCTCGATGATGACGCTCAGCGCCACACCCGCCAGGAGGGTCAGGAGCCAGAAGAGGATCCCAAAGCCGCCACCGGCGGCCTCGGCCGGAGCGGCGGTCGGCAGAGCCGTGCCGTTGGTGGGCGACACGGCCGCCAGCAGGACGGGAAACGTCATGGCGCTCAGGATGAGCGTTCGACGGGGTGCGGGCAATCCCCAAGCCCCGGGACACAGGTCACGGGTTCTCAGTCCTATGGGCCCGGGTTCCGATCTCCACGAGCCGCGGTTGGGGCGACCGGGGGCGGGCGACGGCGGACGCCCCGCGCCCCGGGCGGGCGATCACCGGGCGTTGTCGGCGAAGATGCGGGCTTCCTTCTCGGTGATCTTGCCGTCGCGGTCGGTGTCGGCGCGGCGCACCGCTTCGTTGAAGACCTGATGGGGTCCGTTCACGGTGGTGATCTTGTGCGACAGGATCACCGGGATGTGGAACTCGGTCTTGCTCTCCGTCGGGGTCGATGAGGTGCGGATCTTCTCGACGGCCTCATAGAACGTCCGGGCCGCCGCATCGGTCTCGAAGGAGATCGGCAGGCGCTCCTCATCGCGGCGGATGGTTTCCTGATGGGAGATGCAGCCCAGACCGCCGAGGGCGAGCAGCAATCCGGCGGTGCCTGAGACGAAAGCGCGCGAAGTCATCACGCCCTTAGGGACCGCGGAAGTGCCGTTGCGTTCAATCCATTTCTTGAATGCCCGGCTTGAAGATATCGCCCGCTGACCGAGTCTTCCACCCACGCATGACGCTTCCCTCCTTCGACAGCACCTTGCGCACCCGTGTGGTGTTCGGAGCCGGCAGCCTCGATCGGGTGGGCGAACTGGCCGCCGGTCTGGGCGGACATCGGGTGCTGTTGGTCACCGATGCGGGCATCGTGCGCGCGGGTCATGCGGCCCGGGCCGTGAGCCGGTTGCAGGCGGCCGGTCTCGCAGTGAGCGTCTTCGACGCGGTGCGCGAAAATCCGACGACCCTCGATGTGGCCCGGGGTCTCGAGGTGGCCCGGGGCGCTTCGGTGGATTTGTTCGTGGGCCTCGGCGGCGGCAGCTCGATCGACACGGCCAAGGGTGTCAATTTCCTGCTCACCCAAGGCGGCGAGATGCGCGATTATCAAGGGGTCGGCAAGGCCACCCGGCCCATGCTGCCGCTCATCGCCATTCCCACCACGGCCGGCACCGGCAGCGAATGCCAGAGCGCGGCGCTCATCGCCGACGAGGTCACCCATCACAAGATGGCGTGTCTCGATCCGAAGGCCGCCGCGCGCATCGCCCTGCTCGACCCCGAATTGACGGTGTCGCAGCCGCGCCGCGTCACCGCCCTGACCGGTCTTGATGCACTGGTCCATGCGGTGGAGTCGGCCGTCACCACGCGCCGCACGGTGTGGTCGTCGATGTTCTCGCGGGAGGCCTTCCGGTTGTGTGCCGGTGCCTTGGAGACCGTGCTGCGCTCGCCCGACGACCTCGAGGCCCGCGGCCGCATGCTGCTCGGGGCGGCGATGGCCGGCACGGCCATCGAGAATTCCATGTTGGGCGCGGCCCACTCGGCGGCCAATCCGCTCACCGCGCATTTCGGCATCGTCCACGGCGCGGCCGTGGGCCTGATGATCCCGCAGGTGATCCGCTTCAACGCGGCCGACCCGGAGGTCCGAGGTATCTATGCCGACCTGGCGACCACCGCCGGATGGACCGGCCCCGACGTCTCGCCCGAGGCCGCGGCTTCGGTGCTGGCCGACCGGTTCCAAGCCTGGCTGCGCCTGGCCGAGATCCCCGAAACGCTCACGGCCGCCGGCGTGGATCCGGCCCGGATTCCGCTCCTGGCCGAAGAGGCCTCGCGCCAGTGGACCGCCACCTTCAACCCCCGCCCCATCACCGCCCCCGACTTCGAACGCCTGTATCGCCAGGCGCTCTGAAGTGAAATTCCCGACTCCGACCCGCTGGCGACTCCGCGGGCAACTTCAAATCGACCTCGGGTTGACCCTGACGAGGTTCCTGTTGGCGACCCGTGGCTGGCCGCAGTCGGTCATCCCCACCGGTCATCCAGTTCGGGAGTTCGTTCTCTGTTGAATCTCGGCGGGCCGAGGGCTGAGGACTCCAGGCTGAATACGGAAGCGATCCACTGAGAGTTGTTCGAAGACTCCGCCCTCGTGGTACTCGACCCTCGGAGCCCTGCCGAAGCCGACCCATTCCATGGAGCCGTTGGCTACCGGCATGCCCGAGATGGATGCCCGACCTCATCGGCAACCGATCTCTGCTAGAAATGAACTCGTTCATGCTCAATTCGGATATCGATCCGAAAAAACATTGAACAGAGGTGACTAAATCAATAGTTAACCAAGACTCCTAATGAACACCTCAATCGGGATCCGTCTCTTGGCTGTCTGGGTATTGCTTGGGGCCATGGTCAATATCATGGCCCAAAATGGTGGATTCCTGCCGGACCTCCCCGGCTTCCCATCAGGAACCTATGCCCAAGTGGCCGCAGTGGGGGCCAAGCTTCATGGTGATCTTGTCGTCACTGAATCGGATCCGGTGACGGGTCGCGTCAAGCGACGCCATCAGATGGTCTTTTTTCCGCCTACCGAGGTTTACTGGACCCGGATGGGAACCACTTACGAGTATACGGACCCAGCCATCGTCGCACGATACTCCAATCCATCGTTCAAAGATGGGCGCGATGTGGTGAGCCAGCGGACGACGGTTAAATACTACGGACGCGATGGGGGTGTCGTAGGATACACCATGGTGGCGTTCGCTGCCGGTGCTGTGGATCGATCAGTCGAGTTTGAACCCTATTCCGTCGATGTCGGAATGCCGTCTCCCGGTGCTGTGGGAAGGCCTCTGGAAATCCTGACTCCTGGTGACATGGCGGAGATACAATTCAAGCCGAAGGTGACCCTCTTTACCGTAAACAACGAAGAGTCCCGACAGCCGGATGAAACCATGGGAGGCATGCTCCAACGGTTGCGAAAGGCTGCTGGGGAATACCGGGTGCTCATCCCTTCGGACGTTGTTCGTGGGACTGCCGCTGCCGATGCATTCTACGAAGATCTCCGTGGCGTTTATCAATTGGGAGTCATCCTTTGCGATCCGATGAAAGCGAAGGCCTTGGTTCAAAACCTTTCTTCTGCCATATCCAATTGGGATCAAACGATGGCGGGCATCGAGCAGCAGATGCAGGACTCGGCCTACGCATATTGGGAGAGCCGAATCGGTCGTGCTGATCCTTGGGATGCATACCGAATGGAAGGTGTTGCCGTGTACCATTTCGCGTCATTCTTTGTTCCAGGATGGAAAGTAGCTGGCTCCGGAAAATGGATTGCGCGATTGCGCGGAAGATTCAAAACTGCAGCTGAGTTTGCTGCAAGAGTCGGTAGGTCATCGGATTTCTGGTTTGAGAAAAAAATCTTCGATCAATTGGAAGCGCGACGCTGGAACGCTGACTTAATCGACGATGTTATTTCTCGTCCGATTCATACATCCCCGGCCTGGAACAAAGCGAAAAACACCCCTGCGACAGCGTTTTTTGAAAAAGATGGTTCACACGTTGTGAGGGATAACATTACGTCTGAAATTATACAAATCAGCAAACGTGGCGACCCGAACTGGATGCCAGATGCAACAATTGCTAATCCATACAAACCTTAAATAAAAATGAATAAAATTATTAAAAAATACAAAAATTATGCAAAAGAGCGATGTGGAATACCGCTTTTTGATGCTAGCATTGCGATGGTAATAATATCGGATTTTGAACATGAAAAGGTACCTATACATGGGCTTGACGGTTTTAGAATATTCGGTGAAATGATTCAGCCAGATCAAGATCATAGTATTGATTTGTCAAATCAAAAAATGTGTTGGAACGTTGCGAAAGAATTTATTGAAAAAAGAATAAAGTCAGATGTTTTATTTGAAATTGTAGCGGGTGAGTAATTGTTTTTAAACAATTGAGCGGGAAAATGGGGTGTTGGTTTGTTTTGATGGTGATCTGGTTTTGCTTGGTTTGTTTGATTAAACAATTGTTATTTTTAAATCTTGGATTAAAAGTTTATGAAACTCACCCTGCTACGCCCTGTCCTTGTTGCCCTCACCGCTCTGTTGGTTGGAGCCGTCTTGGGAGTGTGGCTGAATCGGCCGGTGTCGGGGGAGGGTGAGGCGGGATCGCCGGCGGCCGGGCTTCGGCAACTGGCTGGTCGGATCGAGGCGGCGCGGGCGCGTCCGGCGGGTGCGACGTCGTCCAATGCCCCCACTGTCATCCATTGGGCCTCGCTGGGTGATGACGACTACCTGAAATACCTCACCGAGCTGAAGCGCATCGGCTGCCCACTACGGACGCTGCGGGTGATCATCGAGGGCGATGTGGATCATCTCTACCGGCCCCAACTGGCCGAGGCCAGTGGCCCCTATTGGGCCCACTCGGTCCGGGCCCGGCGGGACGTCGTGCTCAAGAAGGCCGAGTTGATCGCGTTTTTGTTCGCCTACGTCGAAGGTCGCGATCTCGGGCAATTTCGCCCGACGGACAGCGTCGAGGGCATCGTGGAGACCCACGCCATTCTTGCCCGGCACCTCGTGCGCGACTGCCGTGACGGCGCCCAGGCACGGGATCTGACCGAGGACCTGGAGCAGGAAACCCTGGCAGCCCTCTCGCGTCATCTGGATGCCGAGGGCATCCAGGAATACCGACGCAAGCATTCCATCGCCGCCCGGCAGCTTCGGGAACAGTTGCGTCGGTTCGCCCCCACCGATGCCGAATTCCGGGCGATCTTCGCTGCGGTGGATCAACCGAAATCTGCGGGCCCCGTTCCCCTGGTGCCGGGCCCCGATTCCCGACCGATCCCGTTGTCTGAGGCCTTGGGGCCTGTCCGTTATGAGGAATACCGCCTGACCCGGGAAACCGGTTATTCGGGTATCGGGTCGTTGGTCGACGAATTCGCACTACCGCCCGAGACCATCGCCGCCTACTTCAAGCTGCAACGCGAGGTCATGGCGGACCCTGGGCGCATCCACTCCCCCTCGGGCGGCTATGATACCCGGTTCATCGCCGATACCCAGGCGCGGTTGAAGGCGATCCTCGGGCCGAGCTATCCGGCGTACGTCCAGCGATTCAGTTGGCTCATGCCGGTAGGCATGTTTGGTCGACGTTGAACTCCGATACCCCGCCCCCCTCGAACCATGAATCGCATCTCCATGCCACTCTCTGCGGGTTGGATCGTCTGGATCCTCGTCTTCACTCTGGTCGGATTCCGACTGGGCCCAATCTTGGGCCCAGTCATCGGTAGGAGTCGTCCGCTGACCGCGCTCGACAGCCTCGTGGTGGCCCGCACCGCACCGCCTGCCATGCCGGCGACCGCTCCCGACCGTGCAGCGGCTTTGGGATTGGATTGGCGACGGATCCGATCGGCCGATTACAGGACCTACCTGCGCAATCTGCGAGGCATCGGCTGCCCGCCCCGAACCCTCCGCAACATCCTGCTCGCCGACATCAACGACAGCTTCCAAGCCCGCAAGGCTCTCTCACCCAACGACCCGGGCTATGTGGCACCTGATGCGCTGGAACAGGAGCGTCAGAAGGTCACGGCTGAATTGTTAGCGGAGATCGGCTGGCAGGACGAGGCGGTGCCGGCCGGCGAGATGCTCCCGGCCTTGGTCGAGCGGTTGGAGCGGTTGCATCAGTCGATTCCCTTCGACCCGGCGCGGCCGCGGGAATGGGAGCTGGCCGTGCAGGCGGCCGAGCAGGAGTTCTTCGCGGCCGCCGCCCAGGAAGTATCCAAGGAGGCCTTGGCCGAATTTGAACTGCGCCATTCGATCCGGTCCCGGTCGTTGGCTCATGAGTTGCGCCATTTCCAGCCGAACGAGAAGGAGTTCCGCGCGATCTTCACCGCCAAGGCACCGGGTGGAGCGGCCCTCTTGCCGGAACTCACCGATGAGAGCCGGAAAGCGGACTTCGCTCTGATCGATGGCATCCATGCGGTTCGGGGAGGGCTCGAGTCGGCCCTGGGGCCCGATCGCTTCAAGACTTACCTGCGGACCGAGCAGCCCTCCTATCGCAAGATGGCCCGGGTGGTCGAGCAGTTGAAGCTGCCGGCCCAAGCCCTGGATGCCTCGGTCGACCTGGTGGTCGAGGCCGAGGCCCGGAGCTTCCGCCGGGGAACTCGTCTACCGCCGGGAGATCCCTATGCCCGGGAACTCCGCGAACGCCTGGACAAGGTACTGGGCCCAGGCGGTGTCGAGCGGGTCTTGGAGGTCTACCCGATTCCGTATTTGTGGGAGCCGTGATCCGACCTCGGAGTCGGCTTCCCATCGCAAGACGGTTTCTAACCTTCTGCGGCGAAGGGCGATGCCTTGGAATGCCGCCGTCGGATTCCAATTCAGGCGAATCCTGCGGACACCGATGCTGATCGGACAACACGTGAAACGCTCCTCCTCCGTGGTTCTCGTCCTTTCCGGCACCTTGTTGTCCGGATGCGGTCGGGCCGATCCGGCCGATGTGGGTCTCATCGACCCCACCGACACCAACACCTACACGAACAACACCTACCAGCCGTCCCAAGGCTACTACCATGCGCCCTATCACGCCTGGTATCCGATGCCTTACGGCCATTTCCAGCCGGGTCGCGGCTATTACTATGGCGGGGCCTTCCAGGACACGCCCCACAGCTATCCCGCCGTGTCTGCCAGCAGCCCGTCCCAATCGGCCAAGGCCCAGTTGGCTCCGTCGGGATCCACCGTGTCGGGCTCGGCCACGACCTCGCGCGGCGGTTTCGGCTCCAGTGCGCATTCCACCAGTTCTTCCAGTTCCTCCTGATGCAACGCCTCAAGCAATCCCCCAGGCCGGACTGGCCGGCCCGGGTCGAGGCGGTGGGCCTGACCTACCACACCCCCGACGGCGTGCCCTATTGGGACGAGTCGGCCTGCTACCGATTTTCGCCCGCGCAGATCGACGTGCTGGAGGCCGCCGGGAACACCCTCCATACGATGTGCCTTGAGGCCGTCGAGCAGGTCATCACGACGCGACGTTTCGAGGAGTTCGGCCTGCCGGCGGCGGCCATCGGCGCGATCGTCGACTCGTGGAACCGCGACGACTTCAGCCTCTACGGCCGCTTTGACCTGGCCTACGACGGCATCCATCCGCCCCGGCTTCTCGAATACAACGCGGACACGCCGACTGCACTCGTCGAGGCCGCGGTGGCGCAATGGTACTGGCTCCGGGAGTTCGGTGGGCTGCACGACCAGTTCAACAGCATTCATGAGAAGCTCATCGGTGCCTGGAGGTCGTTTGCGACCGTCCACTCGGGGTCGGTGTGGTTGGGAGGCTTGAAGGGACACCTCGAGGATGCCCAGACGGTGCTCTATCTCCAGGACACCTGCCATCAGGCCGGATTGGAGACCCGATCGCTCTTTGTCGAAGACATCGGGTTTGATTCTGCACGGAAGGCGTTCGTCGATCTCGAAGGTCGGGAGATCTCGGCCTGCTTCAAGCTCTACCCTTGGGAATGGATGTGGACCGACGAGTTCTCAAAGCACTTGCCGGCCACGAAGACCCGATTCATCGAGCCCTTGTGGAAGATGCTGCTCTCCAACAAGGCGCTCCTTCCGGTGCTCTGGGAACGGTTCCCCGGCCATCCAAACCTGTTGCCGGCCTACGCCGACACGCCAGCGAATCGGAAGCGCTTTGCCGGTGAATTCGTCCGCAAACCGAAGCTGTCGCGGGAGGGCGCCAACGTATCCTTCATCCGGGCCGACCGCGTGGTCGAGGAGACCGGTGGCGATTACGGGAGCGAGGGATTCATCCTTCAAGAGGCGGCAACGCTTCCGTGCTTCGACGGCAACCACCCGATCTGCGGCGTCTGGATCGTCGCCCATGAGGCCTGCGGCCTGGGTATCCGCGAAGACCGTTCCCGAATCACCGGCAACGGCAGCCGGTTCATCCCGCATTATTTCTGACCCGGGGGACGGTCGACAGCCCGGTGGATAGCAACACCGGACCGGACTCACGACACGGCGGCCGTCTCGGCGACTTCAAGATGCTTTTGGCTTGCCGAAACCGGAGCGGGTGATTGTCTTTGGACAATCCCCATGAAGACGACTTCCCAACGGCACTCTCGTGCCGGTTTCACCCTGATCGAACTCCTGGTGGTGATCGCGATCATCGCCATCCTGGCCGGGATGCTCTTGCCGGCTTTGGGTCGTGCCCGCATGAAGGCCACCGGCGCCAACTGCGTGAGCAATCAGAAGCAGCTCGTTCTCGGTTGGATTCTGTATTCCAACGACAACCAGTCCGACCTCATGCCGCTCCAGGTTCGCATCAACAATGCGATCGTGGATCTGGTGGGTGGTGGCTATTGGCGCAGTCCCATGCCGGGCCTTGCCGTGGGCATTTCTCAGGCCGAGGCCCTTCGACGGGTGTACAACGGCATGAGCAACGCCCCGCTCCAACAGTACTGCCCGGGCTATCAGGTCTATCACTGCCCGGGCGACTCGCGCATGAAGCTCGCCCCGGGCAAGGGATGGGCCTTCGACAGCTATTCCAAGGCCAATGGCATGAACGGCGGGCAATGGGATGCCTCCATTCCCTACAAAAAGGAATCCGAGGTCACCAATCCCTCCGAGAGCATGGTCTTTGTCGAGGAGGCCGATTCGCGCGGATACAACATGGGTACTTGGGTCATCAACACGGCGCCGCCGGGTTGGGTGGACCCGTTCACCATCTTCCACGGCCAGGTCAGCACCTTCGGATTCCAAGACGGGCATTCGGAAAGCCACAAATGGGTGGACGGCGCGACCATCAAGGCGGCGAAGGATTCCGGTGCCGGAAAGGACAGCTTCTACTGGGCCGGCGGTACTTCGAAGAACCCGGACTTCCGCTGGGTCTGGGACCGCTACCGCTACGTGAACTGGAAGCCCCTGAACTGACCGGGGCTTCAGGATCCGAGGCACCGGTGCGTCCGGACCCGATTCCACATCGTCTTCAGACAGTCGCTACGAGGCGCGGGGGAACACCTTCCGCGCCTCGGTCGTTTCGAACTGACCGCGCGTGACCCCCAACTGGCTGGAGAGCTTGAGTTCCTGCCAGAGCGCCTGACCGGTGATCTCGCCCCGCAACAGGGCCCGATAGCGCCCGATCACCGTGGCCACCTGCTCCGGTGTCTCGTCCACGAATTCGATGCGGAAGACCCGCGCCCCGAGATCGAGGAACCGGCCGAGCGATTCGGCACCGGTCTGGGCCCGGGCGTTGAAGACCGTGTTGCGGCAACCGCTGTCAGCCTTGAGCGGGTGCTCGGCCCCGGTGCGGTCCCGGAGCTTCACCGCATGCTGGTCGCACGGGCGGCCGCAGTTGGTGTAATCGGTGCCTTGCGACAGGAAGGCGCAGAACACGCAATGCTCCATGTGGAAGAGCGGCATGTGCTGGTGCAGCGTCAGTTCGAACCACTCGGGGGGAGCGGCGCGCAACAGGGCGCTCACCTGCTCGGCATTGAGGTCGTAGCTGACGGTGACCCGCTCGAGGTTCTGATGCGTGATGAACCACCCGGCCGACAATGGGTTGGCGACGTTGAGCGAGAAGTCCCCGCGCCGGCGGTGATTGGCGAAGAAGCGCAAGTGTTCCGGGTTGCGCACCAGGTAGCCGTCGGCGTTGCTGGAGAGCACCTGCTTGAGGATCCACTCCTCGCCCGGTTTGAAGACCCGCGGCGGTGCCACCCAGATCTCGGGCTTGGGCGACCCCGGGATCACCGACCAACCGTGGGCCGTGTGGAAGGTGCTCACCGCATCGCGGTATTTCTTCGGATCCTCGAAGTCGCAGTAGACCGTGGCGACACCGCAGCGCAGGGCCGCGTCCAATTGCGCCAAGGAACGCACGAGCACGATCAGTTCGGGCTTCGTTGCCGTGCCGTTCGCGACCGTGGCGGCGGTGGCGGCGGTGGCCGTGGGGGCGACGTCGGCCCGTGGGGCGGATTCCACCGATCTGGATCCCGAGGTCGGGGGGAGCAACGTCCAGCGGCGCGGGGCCGCCCGCAGGATCTCCAGCTGGGCGATGGCTTCGCGGCGCAGGCGATTGAGCTCACTCACCGGCAGGATCAGTGCCCCCTCCAGTCGCAGCTCCAGTTCGCCCAAGTGGAACGGCGTGCCACCCAGACGCCCGAGGGAGTCGCGGAGGGATTCGGCGGTCATGGGGCGCTTCTGGGCCACCACCAGCACGATCGACGACGAGACCTGCACCACATGGCCCTCGCTGTCCCGCACGATCAGGGTCAACGGGACTCCGTCGCTGCCGTGCACTTCGAAGCGCAGCGGCCGGGTCTGGCGGGGCGCATCGCCCTCGAAGGTCTTGCGGAGGTCCCGGTTCAGTTCCGGATCATCGGTCTTCCAAAGCCGGTGTCCGGCCTGCACCCGATTGAAGTCCACAGCCCCCGCGCCGAAGGTCAATTCGACGAATCCGTCCCGCAGAGGCCTCACACCGTAGATGCGGCCGCCTTCCTCCGGGAGATCGGGGCGTCCGGCGTCGAAGCCGACTCCGTCACCGGGCTTGAGCGGTCCTTCCAGGCGCAGGCGGACCGCGTTGGGCCCCACCGCCGACACCTCGCCGAGGTACACCCCGCGCTTCTTGCCGAACCGCGCATGGGCCAGTGCCTGATTGTCGATGCCCCGGAACCATCCCGTGTAGAGCCCGCGGCTGAAGGCCATTTCCAATTCGTAGCGGGCCTCGGGGGAGGAAACGGTCCCGGACTCGGCCGGTGCCGATGCGTTGCCCGATCCGACGGCGGCGATGCGGTCCAGCGCCCGCCGATAGACGCGGGTGATGCTGGCCACGTATTCGGCCGACTTGAGGCGCCCTTCGATCTTGAGTGAGCGCACCCCGGCCTTCACCAGGTCGGGCAGCACCTCGAGCCCCGACAGGTCCTGGGGTGAGAGCAGGTAGCGACGATCTCCCAGGTCCACGGTCTGACCGTCGGAGACCAGTTCGTAAGGCATCCGGCAGGCCTGGGCGCATTCGCCGCGGTTGGCGCTGCGCCCGCCGAGGGATTCGCTGGTCAGGCACTGGCCCGAATAGGCCACGCACAGCGCCCCGTGCACGAAGACCTCGAGGGGCAGTGGCTCCGGACCGCCGGCGACGGACACCTGATCGCGTTGGGCCGACTGGATGGCCTCGATCTCGCGGATCGAGTTCTCACGGGCCAGCACCACCAACTCGCAGCCGAGCGATCGGGCGAATTCGACGCCGGCCGGGCTGGTGACCGTGAGTTGGGTGGAACCGTGGATGGGGAAGTCGGGGGAGATCTTGCGGATCAGGCGGCAGATGCCCACGTCCTGCACGATCGCGGCATCGACCCCGGCGGCGATGACCGAGCGCAGGTAGTCTTCGGCATCGGTCAGTTCGTCGGTGAACACCAGCGTGTTGAAGGTGACATAGCCCCGGACCCCGCGTCGGTGCAGGAACTCCATCAACGCCGGCAGATCCGCCTCGGTGAAGTTGCGGGCCCGCATGCGGGCGTTGAAGCGGTCGAGCCCGAAGTAGATGGCGTCGGCCCCGTTCTCCACGGCCGCGCGGGCGCAGTCCCAGTCGCCGGCGGGGGCCAGCAGTTCGGGCAGACGGGGCAGGATGGGAGCAGCCGTTTCGGTCACGAGGCCCCGAGGATAGCAGGCGGGAGTTCCGCCGGGAAGACAACCGGTGTCCAGAATCCGGGGCCACCGCCCGCGACTCGCCTTCTGCTTTGTGCCGGCCACCCACCCGGGGCATGGTGTGGGCATGAACCACGGGAAGGGGCGAGTTCTGGCATGGGGTGGATTGATGTTGGGCGGGTGGCTGGCGTGCGCCTTGCAGGCGGCCCAGGAATCCTGGACGCCGCTCTTCGACGGCAAGACCCAGGCGGGTTGGGCCAACACCCCCTTCGCCGGTGCCGGTGAGGTGGAGGTCCGCGACGGCACGCTGGTGTTGAATCAGGGCATCCTGACCGGAGTGAACTGGACCAACGACTTCCCGACCCTGGATTACGAGCTCTCGCTGGAGGCCCAGCGCGTGTTGGGCATCGATTTCTTCTGCGGCCTGACCTTTCCGGTGGGCACCAACCATCTCTCGCTCATCGTCGGCGGCTGGGGCGGCAGTGTGGTGGGGCTCTCCAACATCGATGGCGACTCGGCCAACAGCAACAGCACCACGCATCTCGAGCGTTTCGAGAGCGGGCGATGGTATGGGCTGAAGTTGCGCGTGGTGAGCACCAACGTGGCGGTATGGCTCGACGGCAAGCAGATCATCGACCTCGACACCCGGGGCAAGCGCCTGTCGTTGCGCGAGGGCGAGATCGAGCGCAGCAAGCCCCTCGGGGTGGCCTCCTGGAGCACCACGGCGGCCCTGCGAAATCTGCGCTGGCGTTCGTTGGTCCCGCCGAAGGCGCCGGTCCAGGCTTCGCTGCCTCCCGAGACCCGCGCGGCGATGGATCGTCTGGTCTCGGCGATGACGGCCTCCCATGAGGGTTGGGATCGCCTGGCCGAACTGTGCGACACCTTCGGAGCCCGGCCGAGTGGGTCCCCGGCGTTGGAATCGGCGGTCGACTGGATCCTGGAGCGCATGCGTCGCGATGGACTGGAGAATGTCCGTGGCGAACCGGTGGTCGTGCCCCGATGGGAACGCGGGACCGAATCGGTCGAGATGCTGTCTCCCCGCCGCGAACGCCTGCCGATGCTGGGCCTGGGTGGCAGTGTGGCCACGCCGCCCGGCGGCATCACCGCCCCGGTCTGCGTGGTGAACGACTTCGCCGAATTGACCCGACGGGCCTCCGAGGCCCGGGGTCGCATCGTGGTCTTCAACGCGCCCTTCACGGAATACGGCCAGACGGTCCGGTTCCGGACCCAGGGTGCGATCGAGGCGGCCAAGGCGGGCGCGGTCGCGAGCCTCATCCGTTCGGTGGCCGATGACTCGCTGCGCACGCCCCATACCGGCGTCATGCGCTATGAAGACGGGGTGCCTCGCATCCCCCATGCGGCCCTGGCCCCGGAGGACGTGGCCCGCATCGCCCGCGAGGTGGGTCGGGGTCGCCCGGTCACCCTGCGACTGGAGATGGCGGCGTCCGAGCGGGGCGGGGTGACCAACCGGAATGTGATCGGCGAGATCCGGGGCCGCGAACACCCCGACGAGGTGGTGGTCCTCGGCGGACACATCGATTCCTGGGATGTCGGACAAGGGGCGCAGGACGATGGCGGCGGGTGTGTGGCCGCTTGGGAAGCCTTGCGCTGGATGGCCAAGCTCGGCCTCCGGCCGCGGCGCACCGTGCGCTGCGTGCTCTGGACCCATGAGGAGTGGGGCGGTCGCGGGGCGCAGGGTTATCGGGATGCGCATGCCTCCGAGTTGGCGCGCCACGTCGTGGCCTTGGAGGCCGACGAGGGCACGTTCACCCCACGGGGGTTCGGATTCACCGGCAGCGATGGAGCCCGGGCGGTGCTGGCTCCGGTGCACACGTATCTGGCCGATCGACTGGGGATGGGACCGGCCGATTCCCGGGGATCGGCCGCCGACACCGGGCCGCTGCTGGAGCGGGGCGTTCCGGTGATGTCCCTGCACGTGGACCGGGCCCGGTATTTCCGGGTCCACCACACCGAGGCCGACACGGTGGACAAGGTCGACCCCGAAGCCCTGGCCCGGTGCTCGGCGGCCATGGCGGCCATGGTCTATGCCATCGCCGACCTGCCCGAAACCCTTCCCAGATGACCCGGTCGGGTTCCCGCCGCACCTCCGCCAAACAGGCGCTCAGCGCCCGGGTCGGCGGGCCCCCAGGAAGCGGGGCTTCCAGTAGGTGTCGTCGAGCGACGCGAACGAGACACCGACGCCCACGCTGCTGTGGGTGAACGAGCGGTCTCCGACATACACGCCCACGTGGATGGGTGACAGGGAGTTCAAATCGCCGAAGAACACGATGTCACCGGGTTCGAAGGCGGCGATGCCCACGGGCTTGCCCGAGGTCCACATCTCGGCCGGGGTCGGAGGAACGGCGGCCGAAGAGACTTCCTTGTGGAGTTGCACCACATAGCCCGCGCTGTCGGCGCCCTGACGGTCGGATCCCGCTTCGCGGAACGGGGTGCCCCGCCAGCCCTTGGCGGCGCTCACCCAGTCGTTGGTGGCCTTGGGTTCGCGGTACGGGCGCAGGGGCGAAGCCAGCAGCAGGGGGGCTGGCTTGAACCCCGGTGCGGAGCTCAGCGGAGCCGGCGGGGTGGGTTCAGGACGGAAGCCCGCCGGCGGATCGACCGGGTACACCGGAGCCGTGGGTCGGTACGGCAGACCGGTCGAGGTGACCACGGCCTCGTCACCCTGAGGTGCGATCATCCGGGCCTTGGCCTTGGAGCCGGAAGAGCCGCAGCCAGAGGTGATGCTCAAGGCCACGAGGGCCAGCAGCGGGGTCGTCAAACGCGTCATGGGGGGCTTCATGCAAATCAGGGAGTGGCGGGACGGAACTCGGCCTGCGCCTTGGGGAGCAGTTGCTGGATCTTGGCGATCCGCTGCTGGTCGAGAGGATGGGTCCGCAGGAACCAGGGCGTCTGGGAACCGGCCGCCTTGTTGTGGGCGGCGAACCGTTCCCAGAAACCGACGGCCTGCTTCGGATCATAGCCGGCGCGGGCCATCAGGATGAGCCCGATCTCGTCGGCGGAGCTCTCCTGCGTCCGGCTGTGGGGCAGGGCCACCCCGACCTGGGAGACCGGCGCGTAGAGCTGCTGGAAGTACGGGCCGTATTCGCTTTGCGACATGGCCGTGCCGCCGAGGATCCCGGCCAGCTCGATGCCCTTGGCCACGCTCATGCGCTCGCCGCCATGGCGGGCCAAGGCATGAGCCACCTCGTGACCGATGACGGTGGCCAACCCCGATTCGTCCTTCGTGATGGGCAGGATGCCCGTGTAGACCCCCACCTTGCCGCCGGGCAGGCAGAACGCATTGGCCTGGGGGCTTTCGAACAGCACGAATTCCCACTGCGCGTTGGGCATCTCGGCGACGGCGGCGATCCTGCGGCCCACCTTGTCCAGCAGCGCCTGCTGGGCAGCGTTCTTGCTGATCGGGGTCTCCTTCTTGAGCGACTCGAAGGCGCTGAGTCCGAGGGAGATCTCCTGACTGGCCCCGGTCACCATGAACTGTTTCCGGCCGGTGACCGGTTCGGTCACGCAACCGGCGGCCAGCAGGGCCAGGCCCAGCATGAGGCCGCGTGAAGTCGGGGAACACGAGGGTGTCATCGCGGGAGAGGGAAACATACTGGAGGCTTCTGAACAAGGTGGACCCAAGACCGTGGATCCAAGACCGTGGATCCAAGATCCGGGCCCGGGGCCGTCGTACGCCGGCCTCGGTCACCGGCGGCGGTCTCGGTCAGTGTTTTTTCCGGGTCTTCGCGGGTCCGGGTGAGGATTCGAGCCGGATGGCGGCCGAGCGGCCGTGGCCATCGAGGCCCTCGAGCCCGGCGAACGCCTCGACCCCCTTCAGCGCCTTGCGCAGGGCCGGCTTGGAGTATTCGACGACGCTGGTGCGGCGTTGGAATTGGTCGACGGTCAGGCCGGCGAAGCTGCGGCCGGCGCCGCCGGTGGGCAGCACGTGGCTGGGGCCGGCCACGTAGTCGCCCAGGACCGTGGGCGAGCCTTGTCCGAGGAAGATGGCTCCGGCGGCATGGATCCGCGGCACCAGGGCCCGGGGATTGCGGGTCATGATCTCGCAGTGTTCCGGAGCCAGTCGGTTCACCAGCGCCACGGCGGCGTCGAGGTCGCCCACCTGGATCAACCAGGTGTTGGCCTCGAGCACCTTCTGGATGAATTCCCGCCGATTGAGCGAGGGCAATTGGCGCGCGATCTCCTTTTCCACGGCCTTCAGCTGGGTGGCCGAGGTGGTGACCATCCACACCCGCTCGTGGCCGGAGCCGTGCTCGGCCTGGGCCAGCAGGTCGGCCGCGATGAAGCGGGGGTCGGCCGTGTCGTCGGCCAAGACGAGGGTTTCGCTGGGCCCCGGGAGCAGATCGACCGAGACGTGGCCGAAGAGCAGGCGCTTGGCCGCCACGACGTAGGCGTTGCCCGGGCCGAAGACCTTGTGGACCGGCCGGATGGTCTCGGTACCGTGCACCATCGCCGCGATGGCCTGCGAGCCACCGACGCGGTGGATCTCGGTGGCTCCGGCGACATTGGCGGCGAAGAGCAGCGCGGGGTTGATCGTGCCGTCCTTGCCGCACGGGGTGCAGACCACGATCTCCGGGCATCCGGCCACCTTGGCCAGCGTGATGGTCATCAGCGCGGTGGACACCAGCGGCGCGGTGCCGCCCGGGATGTACACCCCGACCCGTTGGAATGGTTGGAACACCTCGCCGACCTGGGCTCCGTGGGAGTTCTTGGCCGACCAGTCCCGGCGGCGGGACCGCTTCGAGAACGCCGCGATGTTCTTGGCCGATTCGGTGACCGCGGCCCGCAACTCGGGGCCGGCTTTCAGCGAGGCCTGCATCCGCTCGGCCTGAGTCACCGGGATCTGCTCGGGCGTGAGAGTTGCTCCGTCGAAGCGTTGGGTGAATTCGATCAGGGCGGCGTCTCCGCGGGTGCGGACCGCCTCGATGATGGCCCGGGTGCGTTCCTCGATGATGGGATCGAAGAGGGACGAAGCGGCGGCGGCCTGATTCAGGCGCGCATCATGGTCGGCATCCGAGGCACGGACGATATGCATGGGCTTGAGGGTATGGGGGAGCGCGGTGAAGTCAAAACACCCGGGTGGTCGAACCCGGGACAGGTGGGGACGGGGGCGGTCTACTTGATGCCCTTGAGGCGTTCTTCCCAGACCTTGTGCAGTTCGACCGTGGCCACGACATCGCGCAGGCAGTATTCGGCGATGTCACGGTGGCGCCCCTCGGCCAGGAGTGAGCCGACATCCATGCCCGAGATGCCCATGGCCTTGGGCGAGGGGATCCCGAAGGCCTTGCAGTAGAAATCGAGGTTGAACTTGCGGGCGGCTCCTTCGCGGCCGCTGACGTTGTAGAAGGTGAACTGTTCGGCCAGGTCGCAGTGGGGCTCGGTCTGGTAGCGGTAGCCCAGCCAGTCCTTGCGCGTGATGGGCACATTGAGTAGCGCCGAGCGCAGGTAGAGGAAAGGCACGTCGAAGCCCCGCCCGTTGAAGGTCACGATGCTGTCGTAGCGTTTGGCGACATCCCAGAAGGCGGTCAGGAGTTCGACCTCGTCGACCTGGGGGGCGAACTCCACGGAACCCTCGGTATCGGCCGATTCCAGCGCCTCTTCGTCGAAGTCGTCGGACTGGTAGAGGACCTGCCCCTTGCCGGAGTCGGCGTTGATCATCGCGATGCACACCACCTGCGCGGTGAAGGGCCAGAGGCTGAACTGCTGCGAAATCTCGGCGCGTTTGCGGGCCTTGTCGTCTTCGGTCGGCTGACGCTCGGCCTCCCGGAACAGGTACTCCTGTTGGACGTCGTCGAAGTGTTCGAGTCCGACGGCGGAGGTTTCGATGTCGAAGACGAGTCGGGGCATGCCGCCGGTCTTGTACGTCAGGGGCGCCCCGTCACCAAGCCGCAAAAGGAGCCACAACAGGTGCCATGACAGGAGCCACAACAGGACCCACACCCGGGCCCCCGGGCTCAGTCGCCCGAGTCGGTATCCGATCCGGGGGCTTCATCAGCACCGCCGGCTTCTTCCACCATCTGCCGGATGGTCTTCCGGAAAGCGGGGATGCCTTCGTCGAAGGCCGCCGAAATGGGGAGCACCGGGGTCTTGCGCACGCGGCGTTTGAAGGACTTGAGGTTCGCCTCGGCGGGCTCTTCGTCCATCTTGTTGGCCACCACCAGACGGGGGCGTTCCAAGAGGGTGGGATCGTAGAGTTCGAGTTCCTCCAGCAGACTGTGGTAGTCGTCCCACGGGTGCCGGTTGTCGGTCCCGGCCATGTCGAGCAGGATGACGAGGATCCTGCACCGGGCGATGTGGCGCAGGAAGGCGTGCCCCAGACCGACATTCCGATGCGCTCCGGCGATGAGACCCGGCACGTCGCAGACCGTGAGCCGGAAGTAGTCTTCCGGGTATTCCACGATGCCCACCTGCGGGGTCAGCGTGGTGAACGGGTAGGCGGCGATCTTGGGGCGGGCCTTGGAGATCGAGGTCAGCAGGGTCGATTTGCCGGCATTCGGATAGCCCACCAGACCGACCTCGGCGAGCATGCGCAGTTCGAGGAGGAAATCTCCCTCGTCGCCCGGCTCACCGGGTTGCGCGAATCGCGGGGTCTGGCGTGCCGCGGTGGCGAAATTGCGGTTGCCGAGTCCGCCACGCCCGCCCTTGCAGAGAACGAAGCGTTGTCCGTGCTCGGTGAGGTCGCACACCCGTTCGCCCTTCTGGGCATCGCGGCGTTGGGACCCGCTCCGGGTGTCTTCGACCTCTTCGGCACTGAGGTCCAGTTCCATGGCTTGGACGCCACCGGAATTGCGGATGACCGGACGGTCGGCGCCTGCAGCCGGGATGAGCGTCGGATCTTCGGGTTCCTCGGATTCGGTGACCCCTTCGGGCAACTCCGGCTCGCGATGCACCCGCCAGACGATCGTCCCGCAGGGCACTTTGATGATCAGGTCTTTGCCGGCCTTGCCATCCATGCCCTTGCCCATCCCGCCCTGGCCATTCTCGGCCAGCAGGTTGGACACGAAAAATTGCTGGATCAGGTTGTTGAGGTCGTGGTCGGCCTCCAGGATCACGTCGCCGCCCCGACCGCCGTTGCCGCCGCTGGGGCCGCCTTTGGGGATGTAGGCCTCCCGGTGGAAGGCGATGGCACCCTTGCCTCCGTGGCCGGCACGGGCGAAGACCTTGACCTCATCGACGAACATAACCTGAGAATAGGGGAACCGGGTGGGGTTGGCGAGGCTCTGTGGAGCCGGGAAGCGTGAAGAAAAAAGGCGAGGCCCGATGAGCCTCGCCCAAGAGTGTGTTGAGATTGCCGAGGGACTGCCGGTTTGAGACCGCGGATCGTTCGATCCGGGATTTCAGTCGATCACCGGGGTCGTTAACCGTGGGTATTCAACCCTGTCGCTCACCGCCTAAGGTCTGTCGGTGGGGATCCGCTATGGAATCTCCACCGGAGGCCTCCGGCCCGAAGACCGTCCGAAAACGGTTCGGGCCGAGTGGTGCGACGCCGGCTCGGCGGGATCCGATCAGGCGGCCGCTTCGACCGCAGGCAGGATGCTCACGCGGGAGCGCGCCTTGTCGAATTGGACGGTGCCGTCGGTGAGGGCGAACAGGGTCCAGTCGCGACCGGTGCCGACGTTGGATCCGGCGGAGAACTTGGAACCGCGCTGGCGGACCAGGATGCTGCCGGCGGTCACGAATTCGGAACCGTACGCCTTGACGCCCAGACGCTTGCTGACGCTGTCGCGTCCGTTGCGTGAACTGCCTTGACCTTTCTTGTGAGCCATATACCTAAAAGAGTGTTAGCCGTTGATCGTTGTCGATTGATCGTTAGCCGTTGATCTCGGTGACCTTCACCACGGTCAGTTCCTGACGGTGGCCGATCTTCTTGTGATAACCCTTGCGGCGGCGCATTTTGAAGGCCACCACCTTGTCGCCGCGGATGTGCTCCACGACATCGGCCTTGACCGTGGCGCCGGCGATGACCGGATTGCCGACGGTGACGTTGCCTTCCTTGTTGATGAGGAGGACGCGGTCGAATGTGTGGACCTGACCCGCAGTGGCGGGCAGGAGTTCGATCTCGAGGGTGTCGCCTGCAGCGACGCGGTACTGCTTACCGCCGGTTTCCAGAACAGCGTACATAAAAACTTTCCCCCGACAGGGGGACGTGGAAGGAAGCAAACACCGGCGTGGGTGTCAACGCCTGATTTTTCAACCCCGACGGCCTGCCCCCTTCGGACCGGGGCTTGATGGGACCCGGGCCGTGGGTTGCACTGAAGGCACGGCCCAGGGTCCTGAAGCCCCGAGGAATGACGTCATCCCTGGCACAAACCCTTGCGCAAACCCCGGTCTTTGCGGGTTCATGACTGAACCGTCATCCATGAATACCCGCCCGATCCCACTGCCACCGGAGGTGCTCGTCGTGCCGACCGATCCGGTGCATGCCGCCGCGTTGTGCCGGGCCGTGGGCGAAGTGGCCCGTGAACGGCGTTGGTTGGCGGCGGTGGAGGCGTTCTCGGAAGAAGAAACCCGGGTGTTCGTGCAGTTGAATCAGGCCGCAGGGGTGCCGCAATGGGTCGCGGTATGGGATCGGCAGGTGGTCGGATGGTGCGATATCGTCCGGCTCTACCCGCATCCGGGTTATGAGCACAACGGACGGCTGGGCATGGGGGTGGTGTCGGCCTGGCGCGGCCTCGGTCTCGGGAAGGCTTTGCTCGACCGGGCTCTGGCTGCGGCTCCGGCGGCCGGATTCACTCGTGTGGAACTCGAGGTCTACGCTTCGAACAGCGCCGCCCAGGCCCTTTACCGCAGTCGTGGTTTCGAAGTGGAGGGGATCAAACGGGGGGTGCGCATTATCGACGGTCGGGTCGATGATATCGTCTGCATGGCTCGCCCGGCGTCTCCGTGAGCGGGGCGGCTTTGGGAATCAAGCTCCCCGTGTTGCAGGGGGATGACTCCTGGGGTTTTGAGCCGACACCGCCGTCGTCGGATCTATGAACAAGCCGTATCAGAAGCCCTGTTCTGCTCAATCACAGTGACTTTGTGAAAAAATTCACAAAAGCCGCTTGCTGCAACTGGGATCGAAAACATAGTTTGCGGCGTCCGCGGGGAACACTCCCCGCCCTTTTGGTTTATGGATGCAACGTCCCCAGCTGTGATCGGCGGAAAGTCCACCACTGAGTTCGGGTACAACTCGAAAATCGAAGGTGAGGTCGTTCATACCACGGTGGACGCAGCCCTCAATTGGTTCCGCAAGAACTCCCTCTGGCCCATGCCCATGGGGTTGGCCTGTTGCGGGATCGAGTTGATGGCGGTGGGTGCCAGCCGATTCGACATCTCCCGGTTCGGTTCCGAGGTCATGCGCTTTTCTCCGCGTCAGTCCGACGTGATGATTGTCGCCGGCACCGTGACCTACAAGATGGCCCTGGCCGTCCGGCGTATCTATGAACAGATGGCCGAGCCCAAGTGGGTCATCGCCATGGGGGCCTGCGCCTCCACCGGGGGCATGTATCGCAGTTATGCCGTATTGCAGGGCGTCGACAACATCCTCCCGGTCGACGTGTATGTCGCCGGATGCCCTCCGCGCCCCGAGGCGTTGCTCGACGCGCTGATCCGTCTGCAGGACAAGGTGGCCCGGGAGCCGATCACCCGCGACCTCAAGCGGGATGTCGCGCCCGAGAAATACGGCCGCATGGGCCTGGAACTGGGTGCCCACGGAGAAGTCCTGCAACAAAAACCCTGATTTCAAGTCCTCCTGTGCCGACCTCCCTTGAACTCGCCGGCCAGCTTCGTGAGAAGTTTGGCGACCTGATCTCCGAGCCTCTCGAATTCCGGGGCGAGGTGACCGTGACCGTGGCCGACCCGGAGCGCATCACCGAGGTGTGCCAGCATGCCAAGACGGTTCTGGGTTTCGACCTCCTGCTCGATCTGAGCAGCGTCGACAATTACGGCGACGATCCGCGTTGGACGGTGGTGTACGAGCTTTCGGGCATCGGTCACGGCCGGCACCTGCGCCTCAAGACCCACGTCGGCGAGGAGCGCTCGGCGTTGCCGACCGTGTCGCAGGTCTGGCGCACGGCCGATTGGCATGAGCGGGAGGCCTACGACATGATGGGGATCACCTTCTCCGGCCATCCGGACCTGCGTCGCATCCTCATGTGGGAGGGCTATCCGTACTTCCCCCTCCGCAAGGATTTCCCGCTGGCGGGCAAGCCGACGGTGCTTCCCGACACGGCGTTCTCCCAACCCGCCCCGCTGGAGGGCGGCCCTTTCGTGACCCTGCCCGGCGGCAAGGATTCCGCAGCCCGCGAACCCCGCGTCCGAACCCCGGAAGAATAGACCATGGCGACTCAAACCATCGAATTCAAAGACGCCGCGGCCCGGGCGGCGCAGGCCGTGCAATCCGGAGGCCCGAACTCGGGCGACGATCTGCTGGATCTCCACGGCGACAAACTGGTTCTCAACATGGGGCCGTCGCATCCCTCGACCCACGGGGTGCTGCGCATCGTCATCGAGCTGGACGGCGAGACGATCACCAAGGCGATTCCCGATGTGGGCTACCTGCACCGGGGTGACGAGAAGATCGCAGAGAACATGACCTACAACCAGTTCGTGCCCTACACGGATCGGTTGGACTACCTCGCGCCCCTGGCCAACAACGTGGCCTATGCGCTGGCCGTCGAGAAACTCATGGGCATCGACACCCAGCTGCCCCCGCGCTGCCAGTATTTGCGCGTGATCTGCTGCGAGTTGGCCCGCATCTCGGCCCACCTCCTCGGTCTGGGCGCCTTCGCCATGGATGTGGGCGCCCTGACGGTGTTCCTGCACACCTTCACCGAGCGCGAGAAGATCTACAACCTGTGCGAGGCCCTCACCGGCGCGCGCTTCACCACCAGCTACACCCGCATCGGTGGCATGACCCGCGATTGCCCGCCGGGCTGGGTGGCGGCGGTGCGCAAGTTCCTCGACGAGGTGGTCGTCAACTTCGACGAGTCCGAGACGCTGCTCACGCGCAATCGCATCTTCGTCGACCGCACCCGCGATGTGGGCGTGATCTCCAAGGAGCTGGCCATCGATTACGGCCTGACCGGCCCCAATCTGCGCGGCAGCGGGGTCGATTACGACGTCCGCAAGGCCCATCCGTACCTCGTCTACAAGGACCTCGACTTCGACATCCCGATCGGTTCGGTGGGCGATTCCTACGACCGGTACCTGGTCCGCATGGAAGAGATGCGCCAGAGCGTGCGCATCATCCGCCAGTGCCTCGACCGCATCCCGGGCGGCCCCGACAATGCCGGCAAGGAGCCCATCAACGTGGCCGATGGCAAGGTGGTCTTGCCGCCCAAGAACAAGGTGCTGACCAGCATGGAAGAGCTGATCCACCAGTTCATGATCGTCACCCAGGGCGTGAATGCGCCGGCGGGCGAAGTCTATTTCGGCGCCGAGAACCCCAAGGGCGAGCTCGGTTTCTACATCAACAGCCGCGGAGGCGGCACACCCTACCGCCTCAAGATCCGCGCCCCATCGTTCGTGAATCTGGGCATCCTGCCGGCGGTGTTGCCGGGGCACCTCATGAGCGATGTGGTTTCCATCCTGGGTTCCTTCGACTTCGTGATGGGCGAGTGCGACCGATAACCGGACTTCACCGATGAGCTTTTCTGTTCCCGCCAGTTTGGAAGCCGAGCTCGATGAGCTCACCACGCACTATCCGGTCAAGCGGAGTGCCTCGCTGATGTTCCTGCACGCGTTGCAGGAACACTTCGGGTACATCTCGAAAGAGGCCGTGGAGTGGACCGCCCGCAAGTTGGACCTGCAGCCGATCAATGTGTACGAGCTGGTGACGTTCTATCCCATGTTCCGCCAGGAACCGTTGGGCAAGACGCACATCAAGGTGTGCCGCACCCTGAGCTGTTCATTGGCCGGAAGCGCCGAGTTGCGGGAGCGCTTCTGCACGAAGCTTGGGCTCGATCCCCACGCCCACGCGCCGCAGACCACTCCCGACGGCCAGTTCACCGTCGAGTTCGTGGAATGTCTGGCCAGCTGCGGCACGGCTCCGGTGGTGCTGGTCAACGAAGACCTCCACCACAAGGTGGGAACCGCTGAGGCCGACGCGATTCTGAAGCAAGGCCAAGTGAAGCAGGGCCAAGCCGCCCGATGACCCGATGACCCCGTCCTGCACCCAGTCCAAAGGCTCCAGCCGCATTGCGGGGGCTCGCCCGACCCTCACGGGTTCGGCGGCGTGTGTCGCCGTTGACGGGGTTGCTGTGCCGGTGACCGCGGGTTTGAAAGCCCGGGTCGGAAGGCCTGAAAAGCCTGAAGAAACGGTTCCAGTGAGTGGTTGCCCGACATGGATTCGAACCATGACAAACAGATTCAGAGACTGTTGTGCTACCATTACACCATCGGGCAGCCGGAACCGAAGCCGCGACCTTACCGGGAACTCTTTCTGAGTCAAGCAAAGCCATGTCGGAACCTTTCAAATTGATTCTCAAGAACCTCGACGAGCCGGGCTACACGCCGGACATCGGGTGTTATCAGCGCCATGGCGGCTACGAAGCGCTCAAACGGGCGCTGGCCATGCCGGCCCGTGATCTGGCCGACGGCAAGAAGCTGTCCCCCCAGGAAGCGCTGCGCGAAGACGTGAAGGCCTCGGGCCTCCGCGGGCGTGGCGGTGCCGGATTCTCCGCGGGTCTGAAGTGGAGCTTCGTGGACCGCCGGAGCGGCAAGCCGATCTACCTGATCTGCAACGCCGACGAATCCGAGCCGGGCACCTTCAAAGACCGTCAGATCCTGCACAAGGATCCGCACCAGCTCATCGAGGGGATGATCATCTCGTGCTGGGCCAACGACGTGAAGCTGGCCTACATCTACATCCGCGGCGAGATGCCCCATGCGGCCAAGCTGTTGAATCAGGCGCTCAAGGAGGCCCGTGCGGCCGGGTTCCTGGGCAAGAACATCCTGGGAACCGGCTACGATCTCGAGATCCATGTGCACCGGGGTGCCGGCGCGTACATCTGCGGCGAGGAGACCGGCCTCATCGAGTCGCTCGAGGGCAAGCGGGCCTACCCGCGCATCAAGCCCCCGTATTTCCCCGCGGTGCTGGGCCTCTACATGTGCCCGACCATCGTGAACAACGTGGAGACCCTCTGCCATGTGAAGCACATCGTGCTCATGGGTCCCGCCGAGTACGCCAAGCTGGGCACGCCCAACAACACCGGCACCCGCATCGTCAGCCTCAGCGGCGATGTCCAGAAGCCGGGTTACTACGAGATCCAGGTCGGCCGCGTCACGCTGGGCGAATTGATCTTCGACAAGAACTTCGGTGGCGGACTCAAGTCGGGGCGCTCGCTCAAGGCCATCATCCCGGGCGGCTCCTCCTCGAAGGTCCTGAAGGCTGGCGAGGTCTTCAAACTCAACCGCAAGGGGGCCGATGGCCAGATGACCAAGGTCGACGTGCCATTGCTCGACCTGCCCTACGATTTCGATTCCCTCCAGCAGGCCGGCACCATGTCGGGCTCCAGCGCCATCATCGTGCTCGACGACTCGCGCAGCATGGTCGAGACGCTGGGCAACCTGTCCGAGTTCTACGCCCACGAGAGTTGCGGCCAATGCACGCCGTGCCGCGAGGGCGCCCTCTGGCTGGCCAAGGCCACCCATCGCCTGTGTCACGGCGAAGGCCGCAAGGCCGATGCCGATTACCTCACCCACATCGCCCAGAACATCCAGGGACGCACCATCTGCGCCTTCGGTGAAGCGGCCTCGTGGCCGGTCTTGAGCTTTGTGAAGAAGTTCCGGGACGAGTTCGAAGCCCAGGGTGCGGCCGACGAGGCGGCCCATGCCAAGTCCCAGGGAACCTCGTCGCCCCGGTCGTCCGACCCCCGTATGACGGCAGGCAGCCCTCAAACCCACTGATCTCCGATGTCCGCCCCCGCTGCTCCCTCCACCACCCCGGCCCCGGCTCCCGCTCCGGCGGCCCCGCCGGTCGAGACCATGACCGTGACGGTCAACGGCAAGACCGTGCAGGTGCCCAAGACCATGCCCGACTGGCAGGGCAAGCCCGCCCCGACGACCATGCTGCAGGCGGCCAAGATCGCCGGCGTGGACATCCCGCACTACTGCTACCACGACAAGCTGCCCGTCGCGGGCAACTGCCGCATGTGCCTGGTGGAGTTCGGCACGCCGATGATCGGCCCCGACCGCAAGCCGGTGCTCAACGAAGACGGCACGCCGAAGATCGCCAAGTCGGTGCTGCCCTACGAGCCGGGAACCCCCCGGGGTGCCATCGCCTGCGCGACGCCCATCTCGCCGGGCATGGAGATCTACGCCAATTCGAAGGCCACGCAGCAGATGCGCGAGTCGGTCCTCGAATCGTTGCTGATCAACCACCCGCTCGACTGCCCGATCTGCGATCAGGCCGGCGAGTGCAAGCTCCAGGAATACTCGGTCCAGCACGGCAAGGCCGGCAGCCAGTTCGTCGAGGCCAAGGTCCACAAGCCCAAGGCGGTCGATCTGGGGCCGCGCATCGTGCTCGATGATGAGCGTTGCATCCTGTGCACCCGGTGCATCCGCTTCACGCGCGACATTGCCGGCGACGACGCCCTGGGCATCGTGAACCGCGGTTCCTACAACACGATCAGCGCCTTCAAGCCGGGTCACTTCGACAACAACTACACGCTCAACACCGTGGATCTGTGTCCGGTGGGCGCGCTGACCTCGAAGGATTTCCGTTTCAAGATGCGGGTCTGGTTCCTCAAGGAGACCAAGAGCCTCTGCACCAGCTGCGGCACCGGTTGCAACATCACCATCGGTTCCCGCGAGGGCGCCATCCACCGCTACGAGCCGCGCGAGAACGACGCGGTGAACGGACCGTGGATGTGCGACAGCGGACGCCTGAACTACCGCTGGGTGGGGCGTGCCGATCGCCTGAAGGAAGTGCTGCGCCTCTCGGCGGGCGGGGCCCGCGAGCGCGTTTCGTGGAACGCCGCCCTCGAGTCGGCCGCCCTCATCCTGACCCAGGCTCCCCAAGGCAGCGTGGCCTTCGTGGTGTCGGGGCGTCAGACCAATGAAGAGCTCTTCCTGCTCAAGAAACTGGCCAATCACACCGGGGCCCTGACCGATGCGGTCGCCCGCGACGGTGAGCCCGACCGCCTGCTGGTGAGCGAAGACCGCAATCCCAACAGCAACGGCGTGCGTCTGACCGGCATGGCCTTCACCGAGTTCGGCTTCAATCTCCTGAAGATCGCCGACGGCATCACCCAGGGCCGCATCAAGACGCTGGTGGTCTTCGGTGAAGACGTCACCCGGGCCGGCATCGGTGCCGACCTGCTGGCCAAGCTCGACGCGCTCATCGTCAGCGACATCCTGCCCAATGCCACGACGGCCGCGGCCACCCTGCTGCTGCCGGGTGCGGCCCATGCCGAGAAGCGGGGCACGTTCGTGAACGTCAAGGGGCGCCTGCAAAAGTTCCACAAGGCGGTCGAGGCGCCGGGTGACGCCCGCGCCGAGTGGGAATTCCTGCACGAGCTGGTGCACTCGCTGACCGGCCAGAACGGATACCGGACCATCGAGGGGCTCTTCAACCAGATGGCCGCCGAGGTGCCGGCCTTCGCCGGGCTCGAATGGGCCCGGGTGGGCGATACCGGAGTCGCGGTTCAGATCTGACAGACCATGGATGCCATCAATTATCTCAGTCCGACCGCGCAGATGATCCTCTTCAGTGCGCTGAAGATCGGCGTCGTCTTCGGGGTGGTGATGACGGCCGTCGCCTACGCGGTGCTCGTCGAGCGCAAGGTGTCGGCGTGGATCCAGGACCGGGTCGGTCCGAACCGCACGGCTCCGTTCTTCGTCGAGTACCTGCCGGTCATCGGCCCGTTCCTCGTGAAGCTGGGTATTTTCCAGCCGGCGGCCGACGGTCTGAAGTTCCTGCTGAAGGAAGACTTCACCCCCAGCTACGTCCGCAAGGTGTACTTCTGGCTGGCTCCGGCCATCACGGTCATCCCGGCGCTGCTCACCGTCGCGGTCATCCCCTTCGGCTCCAACCTCGGCAGCGAGAAGATGGTCATCGCCGATCTGAATGTCGGCATTCTGTACACCTTCGGTATCGTGTCGTTGGGCGTGTACGGCATCGTGCTGGCCGGCTACGGCTCCAATTCCAAGTATCCCTTCCTCGGCAGCATCCGCTCGAGCGCCCAGATGATCTCGTATGAGATCGCCATGGGCATGAGCGTGATTCCGATTTTCCTGCTCACCGAGAGCCTCAACCTGAGCGACATCATCCGCTACCAGGCCGAACACGGTTGGATGATCCTCAAACAGCCGCTGGCCTTCGTCATCTTCCTGATCGCCGCCTTCGCCGAGACCAACCGTCTGCCCTTCGATCTGCCGGAGTCCGAGTCCGAGCTCGTGGGTGGTTACCATACCGAGTACAGCTCGATGAAGTTCGCCCTCTTCTTCCTGGGCGAGTACGCCAACATGATCGCCTCGTCGGCCATGATGGTGACGCTCTTCCTCGGCGGCTGGACGTTGCCCTTCGTCGACGCCTTGAGCCTGCCGGCCAATTCACTGCTGCTGGGCCTCGTCCACATCGGGGTGTTCTTCGCCAAGATGGCCTTCTTCATGATCGTCTTCATCTGGGTGCGCTGGATGCTCCCGCGCTTCCGGTACGACCAACTGATGGATCTCGGGTGGCGCCGATTCATCCCCCTGGCCCTCGCCAATATCGTGGTGACCGCGCTCGTGGTCGCCTTGTTCAACAACTGATCCGTCCCACGACCCCATGAGCACCAAAGTTGTCGATCGCGCCCCGCTGACCTTCTACGAGCGCACCTACCTGCCGACCATCCTCGGCGGCCTCAAGGTGACGGCCAAGCACTTCGCGGACACCGTCTTCAAGGGCAAGTCCGTGACCATGCAGTATCCCGAGGAGCGCTGGGTGGTGCCCGAAGGCTATCGCGGGGCCCCCTACCTGGTGAAAGACCAGGACGGCGCCACCAAGTGCGTGAGCTGCCAGTTGTGCGAATTCGTCTGCCCGCCCAAGGCCATCCGCATCACCCCTCCGGGCGCTGAGGGTCAACCGGCCGACCGAAAGAACGCCGAGAAGATGCCGCGTGAGTTCGAGATCAACATGCTGCGGTGCATCTTCTGCGGCATGTGCCAGGAGGTCTGCCCCGAGGAGGCCATCTTCCTGCAGAAGGACTACTCGATCACGGCCGAGAACCGCGAATCGATGATCTTCAACAAGGAGAAGCTCCTGAAGCTCGGGGGCACCCATGCCGGCATCCAGAAATGGAAGCACAAGCTGGAGGAAGCCCAGGCGCAGGAGTCCTTCCCGGTCGACGCCCACTAGAGAAGCCCCAGCCCCGAGATTCCAACGCTCCCAGACCCGAATCCGCCGGAGACCCACCCTTTCCCGACATGCCCCAGTTCACCGATCTTCTCTTCTACGCGCTGGCCGGACTCACCCTGCTCTTCGGGTTCCTCACGGTGCTCAACCCCCTGAGCCGCAATCCGGTCACCAGCGCGATGTTCCTGGTGCTGACCATCATGTCGATGGCCGGGCTCTTCGTGCTGCTGCACGCCTTCTTCCTCGCCGCGGTCCAGGTGCTCGTCTATGCGGGCGCGGTCATGGTGGTGTTCCTCTTCGTCATCATGCTCCTCGACCTCAAGGAGGACGAACGGCGGCATTTCAACAAGATTGCCGTGGGTCTGGGCGGTCTGTCGGCCCTGGCCATCGCGGGCACCCTGGTGGCGTCGATCGTCAAGACCGTCCCGGTCGCGATCGGCGCGGGCCGGCTGGCCGAGGGCGAAACCAAGGCCCTGGGACGCCTGCTCTTCGAGTCCCACCTGCTGCCCTTCGAGATCCTCTCGGTCCTGCTGCTCGTCGCCACCGTCGGGGCGATCCTGATCACCAAGAAGGACCTCCGTTGAAGCACCCCGGATCCCAGACCCCGACCCGCCCGAGCGCGACGACCCACCCGAACCCGATTCTCCCGTGACTCCCGGACTCCACCACTACCTGATCGTCAGCGCGCTGCTCTTCAGCCTGGGCCTGCTGGGCGTGGTCGCGCGCCGCAACCTCTTCGTGATCTTCATGGGTCTCGAACTGATGCTCAACGCGGCCAACCTCGCCCTGGTGGCCTTCTCCCGCTACCACAACAACCTCAATGGCCAGGTGATGGTGTTCTTCATCATCACCGTCGCCGCAGCCGAGGTGGCTGTGGGCCTCGCGCTCCTCGTGGCGCTGTACCGCAAGCGCCAGACGGCGCATGTGGAAGACCTGACTTCCCTGAAACTCTGACCGACCGCCATGGAACACGCCGCCGTAGCACAGCATGCCGTTGAATCCGGCTCCAAGATCCAGGATCTGGCCTGGGCGATCCTCGTCCTGCCGCTGGTGATGGCCTTCGGGACGGCCGTCCTCATCCCCAAGAACCGCACGCTCTCGGCGGTCTTCAACATCAGCGGGGTGGTCGTCGCCTTCCTGCTGAGTTTCACTCTGTTCTGCCTCTTCGGCGGCCAGTCGGCCGATGCCACGCCCTTCCACTGGCTGTCGGTGGCCGGGCTCGATGCCCAGATCGGCCTGCACCTCGACGCCCTGTCCACGCTCATGCTCCTGGTGGTGACCGGGGTGGCCTCGCTGGTGATGATCTACTCCACGGGCTACATGCATGAAGACCGCTCCTACAACCGGTTCTTCTCCACGCTGAGCCTCTTCGTCTTCTCGATGCTGGGCATCGTGCTGGCGAACAACCTGCTCATGCTCTTCGTGTTCTGGGAGTTGGTGGGTGTGTCGTCCTACTTGTTGATCGGATTCTGGTACGAGAAACCCTCGGCCGGTGACGCCTCGAAAAAGGCCTTCCTCACCAACCGCATCGGCGACTTCGGATTCATGCTGGGCATCCTGGCCATCTGGAGTGTGGCCGGCACTCTCGACATCGCCGCGTTGAAGGCCCAGTTCATCGCCAATCCGGCGTTGCTCGGTCCCTGGGCCGGTCTGGCCGGGTTGCTGATCTTCATGGGTGCGATGGGCAAGAGCGCCCAGTTCCCCCTGCATGTCTGGTTGCCCGACGCCATGGAAGGTCCGACGCCCGTGTCGGCCCTGATCCATGCGGCCACCATGGTCGCGGCCGGTGTGTACATGCTCTGCCGTCTGTTCTTCCTGTACACCGCGGCCCCGGGTTGGCCGGCGGCGCTGGGATTCCTCGACGGGCTCTCGGCGGCGACGATCATCACGTGCATCGGTGGGTTCACCGCCCTGTTCGCGGCCGTGATCGCGGTGCAGCAAGACGACATCAAGCGCATCCTCGCCTATTCCACCTTGTCCCAGTTGGGCCTGATGGTCATGGCCGTGGGACTGGGTGCCAAGACCGGGGACGCCTCGGCCTCGATGTACCACCTGGTCACCCACGCCGGTTTCAAGGCGATGCTCTTCCTCGGCGCTGGGTCGGTCATCCACGCCTGCCACCACGAGCAGGACATCTGGAAGATGGGTGGCCTGCGCACCAAGATGCCCAAGACCTTTTGGACCTTCGCCCTGGGCACCGCCGCCCTGGCCGGTCTGCCGCCCTTCAGCGGATTCTACTCCAAGGACGAGATCCTGGCCGTGGCCCTCGAAGCCAACCCCATCTTCTTCGGGGTGGGAGTGCTGGTGACCGTGCTGACCACCTTCTACATGAGCCGCTTGGTGCTCGTGGCCTTCTTTGGCAAACCCCGCGGCGAGGGAGCCGATCACGCCCATGAATCACCGGCGAGCATGACCGTGCCGCTGCTCATATTGGCCGTGCCCAGTGCTTTCATCGCCTGGCTGCCGCTCGGTGAGTTCCTCAGCGGCCATTTCAAGCCGGGCCATGCCGCCCACGGGGGCGACATCTTGTTCGGACCGTTCAACCACAACCCCATCGCCGCCTTCTTCGGACTGGGTGCGGCCCTCTTCGGATTCTCGCTGGCCTATTCGCTCTACGGAAAATCCCCGGCTCAAGATCCCCTGTCGCCCAAACTGGGTCTGCTCTCGCAGGCCATGCGCAACCGGTTCTACATCGACGAGATCTACGACGGCATCGTGGTTCCGATCCACAACCTCTTGTCCCAGGTGGCTGACGCCATCGATCGCTGGCTGATCGCCGGGCTGGCCGTCCGCGGCCTCGCTGGTGCGGTGGAGATCGCCGGCCGGGCCCTCCGCCTGGTCCAGACCGGCAGCATCCAGACCTACGCCTTCCTGTTCACGGCCGGCGTCCTCCTCATCGTCCTCCTTGCCCTGAAGTAACCGCCATGGACTCCCTGAACTCCGTCATCCTCACCCCGGTCTTCACGGCCGTGCTGCTGTTGCTGATCCCGGGCAATTTCCGGGTCGTGCTGCGCTTGGTGGCCATCCTGGGCTCCGCCGCGACGGCCTGGACGGCCATCTCGCTGTTCTCCCGCTTCGAGGCCGGTCAAGCGGGCCTGCAATTCGAGTCGCTCGTGCCGTGGGTGACCGTGGGACCCCTCAATCTGGCCTATCACGTCGGAGCCGACGGCCTGAATATCGGTTTGATCCTGGTGACGGGCCTGGTGGGTCTGGCCGCCGTGCTGGTGTCCTGGAACATCGAGCGGCATGTGAAGCTCTTCTACGTGCTGCTCCTGTTGATGATCGCCGGCGCGATGGGAGCCTTCGCCTCGCTCGACCTGATCTTCTTCTATTTCTTCAACGAATTGGCGCTGGTTCCGACCTTCATCATGATCGGGGTCTGGGGTCGCGGTGAAGACCGCAACTGGGCCGCCTTCAAGATCACCTTGTACCTGACCCTGGGAGCGCTCACCGCTCTGGTCGGCCTGATCGCGTTCTATGTGGCCGCCGGTGCCAACAGCCTGGATGTCACCGTGCTGAAGGCCCACCTGGCGACCCATCCGCTGTCGGCCAGCGCCCAGACCTGGATCTTCCCGCTGGTGGTGTTCGGCTTCGCCACGCTGGTGGGGCTGTTCCCCTTCCACTCCTGGGCTCCGGTGGGCTACGCCGCTGCTCCGACGGCCACGGCCATGATGCATGCGGGCATCCTCAAGAAGGCCGGCCTGTATGCGATCCTGCGGGTGGCCGTGCCCCTCATGCCCGACGGTGCCCATCGGTGGTTGCCGGTGGTGGCCGTGCTGGCCGTGGGCAATCTGTTGCATTGCGCCTGGGTGGCTCTCCGTCAGAAAGATCTGAACCTGCTGATCGGCAACTCCAGTCTGGCCCACATGGGTTTCGCCTTTTTGGGCATCGCCAGCCTCACGGTGATCGGGGTCACCGGCACGGTGCTGGTGATGGTGGCCCACGCACTCCTGGCCGGACTGAGCTTCGCCTTGAGCGGTTACCTCGAGTCTCAGACCGGCACCCTCGACATGACCCGCATGGGCGGGCTCATGCGCCGGATGCCCTTCTATGGCACCGCGATGGTCATGGGATTCATGGCGAGCTGCGGGCTGCCGGGTTTCGCCAACTTCGCGGGTGAAGCCACCGTTCTCTTCGGGTCGTGGAAGGCGTTGCCCTGGCTGGTGATCATCGCGGCCTGGAGCGGGTTGATCATCGGTGCGGTCGCCATGCTTCGGGCGCTGCGCGCCGTCCTCCAGGGGCCCGAGAAGCCCGAGTTCTCGCGGGTTCTCGATGCGGGTTGGTGGCGTCGTCTGCCCTTCGTGGTGCTCTTGAGCGCCCTGGTGCTCTTCGGAGTCGCTCCGGGCCTCCTGACCTCCCGCATTGAACCGGCCGCCAAGGGGGTCGTGGCCGCCCACCTCACGCCGTCGCAGGCCGCCGAGAGTCCGGCGGTTCCGGCGGGCAACCCGGCCTCCCACGCCGCCCCGGCCCATTCCGCTCACTGAGCGCAGACCAAGCCTTTGCAGCCATGAATTATTCGCTGATTACGTTGGAAATCCTGGCCGTCCTGCTGGGTCTGACCGTGCTGGTGGCCGACCTGTGGGTCGCGCCAGCGACCCGCAAGGCCCTGGGCCTCGGGTTGGCCGCCGCGTTGGGCTGCCTGCTGGCCTTCGCCGTGGGATCGCTGGCGCCGCAGTCGGGCTCGGCTTTCACCGGCATGTTCGTGGTGGATGACCTGGCCCGCTATTTCAAGGGGTTCTTCCTGTTCGCCGCGCTGGCGGTGGTGCTCATGGCCGTGGATTTCGCCCCGAAATTCGGAGCCGGTCTCTCGGAGTTCTTCGCGCTGACCATCTTCGCCCTGGTCGGCATGCTCTTCGCCGCCTCGGCCAGCGACCTGGTGCTGTTCTTCGTCAGCCTGGAATTGATCACGGTGACCTTCATCGTGTTGAACAGCTTCCAGCGCACCCGGTCGGTCTCGCTCGAGGCGGGCGTGAAGTACCTCATCCTGGGCGGCGTCTCCTCGGCCTTCATGGTCTTCGGCATCGCGCTCATCTTCGGGACCGCCAATGCCACCAATCTGGCCGTGATCGCGGCCAAGCAGAAGGAATTGGGTCAGTCCGCGCTGTTCCTCGTCGGATTGCTGCTGGTGCTCGTGGGTCTGGGTTTCAAGATCGCCGCCGTGCCCTTCCAGATGTGGGCGCCCGATGTCTACCAGGGCTCACCGGCTCCTGCGACCGCCTTCCTGGCCGTCGGTTCCAAGGCGGCCGGTTTCGTCCTCCTGATCCGGCTCCTGGTCGGGGCGGTGCCCCAGATCGCCGCCGAATGGCACCGGCTCTTCGTGGTGATGTCGGGAGCCACGATCCTCTACGGGAGTCTGTGCGCGATTCCCCAGCGCAATCTGAAACGGTTGATGGGGTATTCGTCCGTCGCCAATGCGGGGTACCTGCTGCTGGGCATCGTGGCCGGTTCGGCCGCCGGCTCGACGGCGATCCTGTACTACCTCGCCGGTTACGCCTTCACGGTGTTGGCGGCCTTCACGGTGATCAGCGCCATCGCCAATCACGTGGAGAGCGACGACATCAGCGCCCTGTCGGGTCTGGGTCAGCGCTCGCCGCTGCTGGCCGCCGTCTTGACGATGGCCCTCGTTTCCCTGGCCGGCATCCCCCCCATGGCCGGTTTCTTCGGGAAGGTGCTGCTCTTCAAGAGCGTGCTCGAGGCCGCCCCGGGCCATCCCGAACTCTATGCCTTGATCGCCGTGGCGGTCGTGGGCGTGGTGATCTCGCTCTACTACTACTTCGGGGTGATCCGAGCGATCTACTGGGGTGGGCAATCCGCGAATCTCTCGACCATCCCGGTGGCCTTGCCCACCCGGGTGGTTCTGCTGGCCTGCGTGGCCGGAATGCTGGTTCTCGGCATCTTCCCTCAAGGTCTGATGAAGATTGCCGACCACGCCGTGGCCGGTCTTTCGCACAAGGCGGCACCGTCCGCCCCCAAGGCCGCACATTGACGGGCGGGCCATCCCCGTCGGTCTGATCCGACTTGGGCAGGGCTCTCAACCCGCTCTTTCCATCGGGCCCGATTCGCCTAGCCTCGGGCCCTTGAGTCCGAGTCGGCGTTCCCTTTTCAGCGGCACCGGGGTGGTCTGGTTGCTGGCCGTCGTCATGGGTTCTTCCTGGGTGGGGAGAGCCGATGCCCCGCCTGAATCCCTGGCGGTTCCCCGATCACCCGCGACGTCGGCAGCGGTGGCGCATGAGAACCTTCCCGGACGGAAAGCCGCGGCCATCTACTGTGTCCTTTGTCACGCCTTGCCGAATCCCTCGGATTTGGATCGACGCACCTGGAGCGAGGAACTCCTGCCGAAGATGCGGTATGTCACCGGGGTGGCCGCGGCCCCGACCAATGGCTATTTCCGCGACCTGCCGCGGCTCGTGGCCGCCGACTACTTTCCGAAGAAGCCGCTGATCCCCCCGGCCGTGTTCGACCAGATCGCGGACTATTACACCCAGGCCGCTCCCGAGCGGGTGTCTTCTGGAGACCCGCAGTCCATCGAGGTCGGATTGCCGCTGTTCCGTCCGGAGATGGCCCCCCATCGCTCTGCGCCGCCACGGACTCCCCTGGTCCGGATCGACGCCGGGCAGGGGATGATCCTCGCCTCCGATGCCACATCGCAGAGCCTGGATTTTCTGGACGGGTCGGGTCGCCTGCTGGGCAGCGTGCCGCTGGGCAACATCGCTGTGAGTCTCTCGGAAAGCGGGCGCCAGTGGTACATCGGGGCCATTGGACACTTCTTCCCTCGCGAAGAACCGGTGGGCCAATTGATCCGGTTGAACCGCGATGCCACGCCGCTGCGGCCGGAGCCCATTCTGTCGGGGTTGCCGCGGGTATCCCATGTGGCCGCCGGCGACCTCAATGGCGATGGTCGGGAGGATTTGGTGCTCTGCGCCTTCGGCAATTATCTGGGGCGCCTGTCGTGGTTGGAAGGACGCGCCGATGGAGGCTTCACCGAGCGGGTGATCCTGCCGGAGCCGGGATGCCTTCGGTGCGAAATCCGGGACTTCAATGCCGATGGTCGGCCCGACTTGATGGTGCTTCAGGCGCAGGCCCGCGAGTCGTTGCTGCTCTTCGTCAACGAAGGGGGCGGGAAGTTTCGACGGCAACTCGTCTATCAGCGCCCTCCGAGTTGGGGTCATTCGGGTTTTGAACTGGCCGACTTCAACCGCGACGGCCTGCCGGATGTCCTGGTCACCAATGGCGACAACGCCGACTTCAACACTTCCCCCCACAAGGCGTACCACGGGGTTCGGATTTACCTGAACCGCGGAGGCCTGACCTGGGAATCGGCCTGGACGGCTCCGATGCACGGCGCCTATCGCGCGGTCGCCCGGGATTTCGATGGCGACGGCGATCTCGACATCGCCGCCGCCTCGTTCTTCGCCGATTACGAGACCGCGCCCCAAGCGGGGTTCCTCTATTTCGAGAACATCGGCGTCCAAGGCTCCCGAGCGTTGAACTTCAAGCCCCGGACCCTGCGCCAGGCGGTCACCGGCCGTTGGATTTCACTGGATGCCGGCGACCTGGATGGCGACGGCGACGACGATCTGGTGCTGGGCTCCCTCATCGAGATGCCCACTCCGGTGCCCGACAAGCTCAAGGGTCTCTGGCGCGAGAAAGGCCCCTCGGTGCTCATTCTCCGAAATCAGACCCGCTGACCGCTCCTTCGACCGGCTCTTGGGCACCTTGCCTGATCCAGGCAGCAGCGGGTGGGGGGCGGAGCGAGCACTGAAGGCGATCACCCCATCTCTCGCGCGCAGCGCAAAGGCCGAGCCTCGTTCGAGCCTTCCTGCGAGCGCAGGCCCCCACCCGCGGCCCCTCGGGAATGCCCCGTTCCCGCGCTGGCCTCTTTTCTGACGTGCGCCTTTGACCCCGATCCCTTTCAATCGACCCCCTGGTCATGTCTGTCCCGACTCATCCGATCGAATTGTTGCGCTTCAACACCTGCGGCTCGGTGGACGATGGAAAGTCCACGCTCATCGGCCGGCTGCTCTACGACTCCAAGTCGATCATGGAGGATCAGTTGGAGGCGCTGGAGCGTTCCGCCGACATCACCGGCGGCGGCCAGATCAACCTCGCCAACCTGACCGACGGACTCCGGGCCGAGCGCGAGCAGGGCATCACCATCGATGTCGCCTACCGCTACTTCGCCACGCCGCGGCGCAAGTTCATCGTGGCCGATACCCCGGGCCATGTGCAGTACACCCGCAACATGGTCACGGGTGCCTCGACGGCGAATCTGTCGATCGTGCTGGTCGATGCGCGCCAGGGAGTCATCGAGCAATCCCGCCGTCACACCTACCTGGCCTCGCTGCTGCGGATCCCGCACCTGGTGATCGCGGTCAACAAGATGGATCTGGTGGGTTGGTCGGAAGCCCGCTTCAACGAGATCCGCGACACCTTCGAGAGCTTTCTGCCGCGCCTCGACATCAAGGACGTGAAGTTCATCCCCTTGAGCGCCCTCAATGGCGACAACGTGGTGGACCCCTCTCCGCACACCCCGTGGTATTCCGGGCCGACGCTGCTCGGCCACCTCGAAAGCGTGCACATCGCCAGCGACTGGAACCTTCAGGGCCTCCGGTTCCCCGTGCAGTGGGTCAATCGTCCCAACAACCCCACCGATCCCCAGCTCCATGATTTCCGCGGTCTCAGCGGCCAGATCGCCAGCGGCATCGTCCGGGTGGGTCAGCGGGTCATGGTGTTGCCCAGCGGCCTCAAGAGCACCATCCAGAAGATCTGGACCCTCGACGGCACTCTCGAAGAGGCCTTCTGTCCCCAGAGCGTGACCCTGCAATTGGCGCATGATCTGGATGTCAGCCGGGGTGACATGATCGTGGGTCTCGATTCGTTGCCCGGCATGTCGCAGGACCTGCTGGCCAAGGTGTGCTGGATGAATCCGCGCCCGCTGCAGAAGGGGCGCAAGTACTTCCTCAAGCACGCCACGCAGACGGTGCAGGCCGTGGTCTCCTCACTGGAGACTCGCATCAACATCCAGACCTTCGAGTCGGAACCGGAACCGGCCGAGCTGGCGATGAACGACATCGGCGAGATCCGCATCAAGACGGCCAAGCCCGTCGTCTTCGACGGTTACGGCACCAACCGCTTGACCGGAGCCTTCATCCTGGTGGAGCAGGGTTCCAATGCGACCGTGGCCGCCGGCATGCTGAACCCGCCCCTCGAAGCGGTGAAACCCGAGTACAACGACTTTGCGATCTGATGGCCAAATCCGAGGGCAAAACCTGAGGGTATGAACCCCGCCCCGGGGAAAATCCCTCGGGCGGTGGGATGCCCTCCGGTGCACGTCCGATCCTCCGGAAAGGAGGCCGCCGCAAACAAAGCCCAGTTGCCCATGGAGCAGGCCGACCCCAAGAGGCATACGATCCGGGTGGTGCCCCTGGATGAGCCCGATGCGCCGCGGGCACCCGGCCCGCTGGATTGCCTGGGCGCGACCCTTTCCGACAAATACCGCCTCGAGCGCCTCCTCGGGAGCGGTGGCATGGGTTCGGTGTATCTGTCCACTCATATCGGGACCGGACGCGAGGTCGCTCTGAAGCTGATCGCTCCGCAGTTCATGCGGAACAGCCACTTCGTGGAGCGCTTCCGGCGCGAGGCACGCGCCGCCGGTCGGTTGCGACATCCCCACATCGTCGACGTCACCGACTTCGGATTCGCTCGGTTGGGTGATGACGAGGTGGCCTATCTGGTCATGGAATACCTCGACGGGTGCAGCCTGGGTCAGGTGCTCCGCGAGGAGAAGAGCCTGCCCTTGCCCCGCGTGGTGGAGATCCTCGACCAGGTCTGCTCCGCGGTGCAGGAGGCGCACCAGAACGGGATCGTCCACCGCGACCTCAAGCCCGACAACATCTGGCTCGAGCCCGACCGCCTTGGAGGTTTCCGCGCCAAGGTGCTCGACTTCGGGATCGCGCACCTGATCGATGAGACCGCCCAGGGGATGACCGTTCCCGCGGCTCCGAACCACGCTGGCGATCCCGCCGAGGCGGTTCTTCCGGTGATCGAGACCGCGGCCTTGACCCGGGTGGGATCGGTGTTGGGAACCCCGCTGTACATGTCTCCGGAGCAGTGCCGAGGGGAGTCTCTGGATGCCCGGTCCGACATCTACAGTCTGGGGGTCATCGCCTACCAGATGCTCACCGGTTCCCCGCCGTTCCAGGGTGAGGTGGCCTCGGTGCTGGAGGCGCATCAGTCCATGCCTCCGGCCCCCTTGCGGCGAGGCCGCAAGCGCCAGCCCGCCGGTGTGGATCGCGTGGTCCTGTCGGCGCTCGACAAGGATCCGGCTCGCCGACCGCCCACGGCGATGTCTCTGGCCAACGGCCTCAGGGCCCATTCGCAGGGGATCGGATCGGTCTACCGCCGAGCCTTCGCGCTCTACAGCGAGCATTTCCCGGTCATTGTCAGGCTCTCGGCCTTGGCTCATCTGCCGTTGATCCTCGTGGTGCTGATCACCCTCGGCCTGGGCCTCGCACGGGTGGAGACCCTCGGACCCGCCGGCATCGCTCTCGCCGTCGTTTTCCGGTTGCTGAACCCGTTGGCCACGCTGTTGGCTGCGACCATCATCTCCGGCGTCCTGACCATGTTGGCGGTCCAGTGGGAAGTGGCTCCGCTCAAGGTGCTCCCGCTCCGGTGGGCGTTCGACTTCGTGCGCCGCCGGCGCAGGTCGCTGTTCAAGACCGCCGTCCTGTCGCTGATCCAGGTCCTCCTCGGATTCGTGCTGTTGATCCTCCCGGGATTCGTGATCTGGGCCCTCCAATCATTCTGGGCCCCGGTGGTGCTCATGGAGGGAATCGACGGCCGTGAGGCCTTTCGCCGCTCGCGTCAGTTGGCGGCCCGTTGCCGATGGGCCGTCGGCTTGACCGTGGTCCTCCAACTGCTGGTTCCGGCGATCATGCAGGCGATGCTCGGAATGACTCCGACCCCGGCCCAAGGCGAGGCTCGGTCGGCCCATCAGGCTTGGGTGGAGTTGTCGTCGTTGGTGGGCATCATCACCACGCCGTTGATGTCTCTGGTGGTCGCCCTGTTGTACCTCAAGGCGCGTCAACTGGGCGGTGAGACCCTCGGGGAGATGATGTCCCGCGCCGACGGTGATGCGGGTCTCGCCGAGTGGGAGCGCCGCATGCGAGTCCGGCTGCCGCGCACCCGGGTGGATCCGTCGGCGACACCCGGATCCGATCCGCGATCCGGGATGGAACCCCGGTCCGGAGGCTGAATTCCCCGGCCAGAGGTGCCGGTCACCCGGTGCCGTGATCCCCAACCGACGGTTGCCCGAGCCAGGCGACCGATCTTCGATTTCAAGCTGGCAGACCGCAGGCTCCGTGGTTTCACTCCTCACGTGGAGACCCCTGAATTCAAGTTCTTCTGTTCCCACTGCGACCAACCGCTGAAGTGCGAGGTGCGTTTCGCCGGGCGTCAGATCCAGTGCCCGGGGTGCAAGCATCTGATCCGCATTCCGAACCCTCCGGCCGGTCTGGGATTCACCCATGTTTCTCCGGAATCGGGTCGGACCTGGGATACCCACGTGCCGACGCATCGCAAACAGTGATCGTGATCGCCGCTCGGAGTGCCGGTACAGGAGAGGATTCCAGGGAGCATGACCGCCACTGAACTCTTCGGCCCCTTTCCGGAAGCCCTCGCGCGCCTGCGCACCCGCGGGCCGGGTCCGACCGGAAAACTTCCGCTGACCGAGGCGATGCTGCGCGAGGCCCCGAGCGGGGATCTCTTCGGCATGACCCAGAATGCCGGGATGGGTTGGAATCCCGCCGAACTGGGTCGCAAGCAGTTCCTCATCCTCAGCACCCAGGGCGGCATCCGCGCCGAAGATGGGCGACCGATCGCCCTGGGTTACCACACGGGGCATTGGGAGATCGGTCTGCTCTCATGGGCGGCGGCCGAGACCTTCCGCGAGGGCAAGGCGTTGCCGTTCGCCGCCTGCGTCTCGGATCCGTGCGACGGTCGTACCCAGGGTACGGTGGGCATGTTCGACAGCCTTCCCTACCGCAATGATGCGGCCATTGTCTTCCGCCGGTTGATCCGATCGCTGCCCCAGCGAGTCGGTGTGCTCGGGGTGGCCACCTGCGACAAGGGGCTCCCGGCCATGATGATGGCTCTGGCCGCCCAGTCCGACTTGCCGACGGTGCTGGTCCCGGGCGGGGTGACGTTGCCACCGGAGCGCGGCGAGGACGCCGGCACGGTCCAGACGCTCGGTGCGCGGTTCTCCCACGGGCTCGTGACCCTCGACGAGGCGGCCGACCTGGGGTGCCGCGCCTGCGGCACGCCGGGGGGCGGTTGCCAGTTCCTGGGGACGGCGGCCACGTCGCAGGTGGTGGCCGAGGCGCTGGGCCTAGCGTTGCCGCATTCGGCGCTGGCCCCGAGTGGCGAGCCGATCTGGATGCAATTGGCCCGCGACTCGGCGCGTGCGCTGATGGCCCGCGAGGCGGCGGGCCTGACCACGCGGGCTGTCCTGACCGACGCCGC
>JACCED010298943.1_pt1 | contig 70171 bp, 61 predicted proteins | sample 7455021 | NCBI WGS metagenome assembly JACCED01 (sample SAMN15323456, study PRJNA562643) | freshwater metagenome | isolation source: river surface water | place: USA:Blue River Watershed | collected 2017-08-19 | reverse complement strand
TGCTACATCACCGGCGGCAGCCGCGTGCAGCTGCCCGACGGCAGCACCGTCAAGGCCAAGGACCTGTCGGGCAAGAACGGCATCCTGTTCCGCCGCGATTCGCAGTCGGGCGCGCTGCACGCGATTCCGCGCAACAAGAGCTGGGGCGAGCTGAACGCCGAGCTGCACAAGAACTGAGCCGTGCGACTCGAACCCATCACCCCCGGCAGCCGCCCCGCGCTGGCCGAGCTGGAGGCCCGCATCCTGGCCGAGCGCGGGCGCATCTCGCCGCTCTACCAGGTGCTGCTCAACAGCCCGCCCATCGCCCAGGGCTGGGAGCAAATGCTGTCGGCGGTGCGCAACCGCAACAGCATCCCTGCCGACATCCGCGAGCTGGTGATCCTGCGGGTGGCCATCCTCAACCGGGCGCCCTACGAGTTCGAGGCCCATGTGCCGCACGCGCTGGCGGCAGGCGTGTCTGCGCAGGCCATCGCGTCGGTGCGGCAAACGGTGCTGGATGACACCACCGGTCTCAATGCATCGCAGCAGGTGGCGCTGCGCTTGTGCGACGCGATGACGCGTGACATCGAGGTGCCCGACGCCCTCTACCAGCAGGTGCGTGGGCATTTCGATGCGCAGGGCCAGCTGGACCTGGTGGCCACGGTGGCCGCCTACAACATGGTCTCGCGCCTGCTGGTGGCGCTGCAGATCGGCCATTAGCACACGCCCGCCCTGGCCCGCCCCCACCGAAACGGTGGATCCCGGTGTTTTCCCGGTCAGTAATACCCGAAATTGTCGGGGTGACTCCTTTAATGCACACTAACGCCTAACTTTTTAAAGGAAGCAACACAATGAGTCTCTTTGATCAGGACCGCCGCCGCAGCCTGCAATGGATGGGCGCCGCCGGTCTGGCCGCCAGTGGCCTGCCTGCCATCGCTCAATCCGCCTGGCCCAACAAGCCGGTCCGCTGGATCATGCCCTTTGCCGCCGGCGGCACATCGAGCATCGTGGGCCGCAGCATCGGCGCCGAACTGGGCAAGCAACTCAACACCTCCTTCGTCATTGACAACAAGGGCGGTGGCGGCGGTGTGCCGGCCATGCAGGAACTGCTGCGCGCGCCGGCCGACGGCTACACCTTCATCATGAGCCACATCGGCCTGATGGCGGTCAACCCCCTGATCTACCCGGATGCGGGCTACGACGTGGACAAGGATTTCGTGCCGGTGAGCCTGCTCACCCGTGTGCCCAGCCTGTATTGCGTGCACAAGGACGTGCCGGTGACCGACCTGAAGTCCTTCGTGGACTACGTCAAGGCGCGGCCCGGCCGCATCAATTACGCCTCGGCGGGCAATGCGAGTGCGGGCCACCTGGCGGTCGAAGCCCTCAAGCTGCGCACCGGCATGTTCATCACCCACATCCCCTACCGGGGCACCGGCCCGGCACTCACCGATGTGCTGGCCGGCCGCATCGAGTTCTTCTCGGCGGGCACGCCGGCGCTGCTGCCGCACATCAAGAGCGGCGCCCTGCGCTGCATCGCGGTCGGCTCGGCCAAGCGCATCTCGGCACTGCCCGATGTGCCTTCGGTGTCGGAGCTCTACCCGGGCTTTGAGACGGTGCAGTGGTACGGCATGCACGCCCGTGCCGGCACGCCGCCTGAAATCATCCGCCGCATGGAGCAGGAGTGCGCCAAGGCAGTGCGCGCACCCGATGTGCTGTCCAAGTTCGAGGCCGAGAGTGCCACGGCCGACGGCACCAGCGCCAAGGAATACGCCGACTTTGTGCGCAAGGAGCAGACACGCTGGAAGGACATCGTGATCCGGGCGGGCATCAAGCCCAACTGATCTTCCCGGACACGATGCAAAAGGGCAGCCCGCAGGCTGCCCTTTTTGCTGCCTGCATGGCTCAGAGCTGGTCCAGGCGCAGCTCGGCCAGAGACAGGCGCTCGAGCCGCCAGAGCTGGCCAAGCAGCTGGCGTGCCGGGGCATCACCGATCACCGGTGAGGCCAGTTCGAGGAACTTGTCGTCCAGGTCGGCGTCGCTCAGCGGCGCCTCCGGGTCGCCCTTGCGGCAGGGGGCAAACTGCTCGATGACGCGCCCGTCGTGCAGCGTGACGACGATGCGCGCGGCGCGCTGGGCCGGAAAACCCGCGCTCAGCTGCGGGTCGGCCACCAGCTGGGTGCGCGCCATGAGGCTGCGGATGTCGGCATCTTCCAGGCGCTGCGGCCCGAAGGCATTGAGCCGGACAGCACCATGCAGCAGGGCATGCGCCACCACATAGGGCAGGCTGAACTTGGCTTCGAAGGCCGTGCGCGGTTCAAAGTTGCCGGTCACGTCCAGCGCGGTCTGGTAGGTCTCGACACGGATGGCCGCGATCTGCGAAGCCGACAGGGCTTCGCGCTGCCGGATCTCGAGCATGGCGTCGATGGCGGCGAAGGTGTGGCCACAACAGCCATGGTTTTTCTGGGTGATGGCCTGGATGTTGTAGCGCTCGCCCAGCGCCTCGGTGGCCCGCGCCCATTGGGCGCCGTCCGAGAGGGCCTTGCCAAAGCCGGCCTCGCCTTCGAGGATGTCGGTCGCGCCGGTGATGCCGCTGGCCGCCCCCTGGCCGGCGGTGACGCCGACCCAGCCGGCGTGGCCCGCATGCAGGGCCTTGGTCATGGCGTCCGAGCGAAAGGCCTGTTGCAGGCCAGCCGCCAGGCTGGCGGCCGTGGCCAGGGCATGGCGCATGACCTCGGGCTGTGCAGGCGCCAGCAGGGCGGCCGTGGCGGCGGCACTGCCAAAGCAGCCCACCGTGCCGGTGGTGTGGAAGAAACGGTAGTGCGAGGGCTGCACCGCCACCCCGATGCGGGTGGAGATTTCATAGCCCACCGTCACGGCCCTGAGGAAGTCGGCACCGCTGGCGCCTTGCGCCTCGGCCACCGCCAGGGCCGCGCCGATGGTCGGGCAGCCCGGGTGGTACACCGCATCGCGGAAGATGTCGTCGAACTCCACCGCGTGCGAGATGCTGCCATTGATCCAGGCGGCCGTGGCCGCAAAGGCGCGCTGGCGCTGGCCCGGCAGGCTGGAGCGGCCGTGGCCGATTTCGGCGGCGTGGGCACGCATGAGCTGCGGCCCGGGGGCTTCGCCGATGCCCGGAAAAAGCGCCGAGAACCAGTCGATGACGGCGCGCTTGGCGTGGTGGGCCACCGCCTCGGGCAGCGCGCGCGCGCACTCCTGGCGGGCGTAGTCGGCAAGTTGGTCAATCACCATGTGCGGTGCTCCGGGCAGGTTCAGTAACTGAGGGTGATGAGGCGTTCTTCGGTCATTTCGCGGATGGCATAGGCCGGGCCCTCCCAACCGAAGCCGCTGTCCTTGACGCCGCCAAAGGGCATGGCATCCACGCGTGCGCTCGAGGCCTCATTGATGTGCACCCCGCCAAAACGCAGCGCGCGCGCAGCCCGCATGGCGGTGTGCAGATTGGCGGTGAACAGGCCGACCGACAGGCCAAAGGGCTGGGCATTGGCCTGGGCCACCGCCTCGTCGACCGAGTCGACCTCGATCACCGACATGACCGGCGCGAAGATTTCCTCGCAGACCACTTTCATGTCGGGCTGCACATCGGTCAGCACGGTCGGCTGCAGCACGCAGCCCTGGCGCTCGCCACCGCAGAGCAGGCGGGCACCGGCGGCCTGCGCCTCCTGCACCCAGGCCTCGGCGCGGCGGGCGTGGTGCTCGCTGATCATCGGGCCGATCACGGTGGCCGGGTCGGCCGGGTCGCCAGCCTTCATCTGGCAGGCGGCCGCCAGCAGGCGGGGCACGAACTGCGGGGCCAGCTGGCGATCAACGTACAGCCGCTGCACCGAGGTGCAGACCTGGCCGGCCTTGCGCAGGCCGGCGTTCAGGATGCGCGGCAGGGCCAGCGCGATGTCGGCATCGGCGCAGACGATGGTGCTGGCAATGCTGCCCAGCTCCAGCTGGGTGCGGCGCAGGCCGGCGCCGCGCTGGATCTCGCGGCCAACGCGGGTGCTGCCGGTGAAGGCATAGAAGGCGATGCGCGGGTCGGCCACCAGCTGGCCGCCGATCTGCGCGCCGTCGCCGTGCAGCAGGGCCAGCAGGCCGGGCGGCCAGCCCGCCTCGATCAGCAGGCGGCACAGCAGGGCGGCGGTCAGGGGGGTGTATTCGGAGGGCTTGATGACCACCGCGTTGCCGCCGGCCAGGGCCGGCCCGACCTTGTGGGCCAGCACATTGAGCGGGGAATTGAAGGGCGTGATCGCACACACCACGCCCCTGGGGGAACGGATCGTGAAGCCGATGCGGTCCTTGACACCGTCGCCGGCCTGCAGCGGCACCATCTCGCCCTGCAGGCGTTTGGCCTCTTCGGCGCACAGCTCCAGGGTCTGCACACAGCGGCGCACTTCGTTGTCGCCGTCGGCGCGGGTGAAGCCGGCCTCATGGCGCATGAGCGTGATCAGGGTTTCGCTCTCGCGCAGCACCAGGCGCGAGGCCTCGAGCAGCAGGCGGTAGCGCTGGTAAGGCGTGAGGGTGCTGGCCTGCTGCGCCTGCATGGCATGGCCCACGGCAGCCTCGACCTGCTGCGCGCTGGCCACCGCCATGCGGCCATAGGGCTGGCCGTCGTACTTGTCGTGCAGCGCCTGCACGCCCGCCTCGCCGTCGACCCACTGGCCGGCGATCAGCAGTTGTCCGTGCAGGGCGTCCATCAGGCGGCCCCGGCGTAGGTCTGCTGGTTGCCGCGGGTGGAGACCTGCAGGCCTTCCATGAAGCGGCTGCGGATTTTGACGGCATCGCGTTCGGTCACGCCGGCCGGCGGGGCATTGTCGGTGCGGGCGCAGATGAAGAGCGGCTCGCGGGCCTGCAGGCCCTGCTCGACCAGGGCCTCGAAATGCGCCTCGTCGCGGGCCCAGACGCTGTGCGCCAGACCGGCGCCCCTGGCCATCGCCACCAGGTCCACGCCATTGGCCGTGAGGGTGGGCTGGCCACCGGTGATCTGGTAGCTGCCGTTGTCCCAGACGATGGCCACCAGATTGGCCGGGCGCAACGTGGCCACCGTGCCCAGCACGCCCAGCTGCATCAGCAGGGAGCCGTCGCCTTCGAGCGCAAAGACCTTGCGCTGCGGCTGGGCCAGGGCCACCCCCAGGGCGATCGGGATGGCCAGGCCCATGGTGCCGAGCATGTAGAAGTTCTGCGGTCGCTGCCCGGCAGCCCACAGGTCGAAATGCGTGTGGCCAATGCCGCCGACCACTGCTTCCTCATGGGCCAGGCGGGCCACCAGGCGCCGCGTCAGGTCGGAGCGGTTCATCACACGGACCTCGTCGCGGCCAAGGCGGGTCATCAGGGCGTCATCCATGGCGGGCTCCGGTTTGGGGCCGCTGCACGCGGCCGGTCAGCAAGGGCGAGAGGATCATGGCGGCACCGGCCTGCGTGGCGTAGGCCTGCTTGATCATGCGGTCGGCGATGAACTCAACGTCCTCCTGCCGCTCGATGGCGTAATGCTCCATGTTGAGGGCGTTGAGGATGGGGCGCATGGTGCGGCAGACCATCACCTGGCCGAGCTGGAAATCGCCCAGCGTGCCGCGCTCGGATATCAGCATCAGCAGCGGGATCTGGTAGGGCAGGGTCAGGGACGCCAGGGCATTGGGCAGGGTGGCAAAGCCGCTGGTCTGCATCAGCACGATGCCGCGCAGGCCGCCCATGTAGGCGCCGGTGACGATGCCCACCGCCTCTTCTTCGCGTGCCGGGCAGACCACCGTGAAGTACGGGTCCTCGTGCAGCAGCCGGATCAGCGGGGCCAGCACCTTGTCGGGCACATAGGTGATCAGCCGTATTTCGTGGGCCTTGAAAACCCTGACCAGGGTCTGGTCCCAGGTCTCGCCGGCGGGTGCGGCCGTCGTGGTCGACATCGTCTTTCTCCTGTGGGGCCTGCCAGCAGGCCGTGGCGGGCTCGCCCGCGCAGGGGCAACGCCGGTAAAACAAAGACCGGACTGTAACGGCTGGCGCGCTCGTGCGGGAGCCCCGCAGCGACAAGGGGGTATCTCGAATCGTGATGGCCGGTCTTCAGGCGTCCCGCGGGTCCGAGAGGGTGGCACCGACCCAGCGGCCCGAACGCACCAGATCGCGGGCGCACTCGGTCAGCACCACGCGGGTGGCCAGGGCCGCCGGGGAGAGCTCGTCGTCGGAGAGGCTGCACAGGGCGTTGGGCCGCCGCGCCTGCGCATCGGCCAGCTCGGCCAGCACGAAACGCTGCGCCGCGTCCGGGTAACGGCCCAGGGCGGACCAGGGCTGCAGCGTGCCGCCGATGCCGGCCAGCACGGCCTCCATCAGCATGGGCAGGGAGTCGATTTCGGCGACCAGGCGCGGCTGCATGCGGGCGCGGCCAAACACCGCCTCGAGCGCGCTGCGCAGGCCATGGCCGCCGGTGGGCATGATCAGGGGCACGTCGCGCAGCCGGGCCACGCGCAGCCGCGCCGGCAGCTTGGCCGGCAATTGGGCCGGTGCATGGTCGCGGGCGCACATGAAGTACAGCCTTTCCTCGAGCAGGGGCGTCACGCTCAGGCGGCGGATGGGCTGGGTGTTGAACAACACGGCCAGGTCGAGCTGGCGCGCATGGAGCATGCTGCGCAGGTGGACCGACAGGCTCTCCACCAGGTGCAGCCGGATGTCGGGGTAGCGCTCGCGCATGGCCTGCAGCAGCGGCATGCCCAGCACCGCGGCGGTGGTGGGCGCCAGGCCGACGCTGACCGAGCCCGACAGCCGGGCCTCGCGCGCGGCCCGCACCGACTGCTCGGCGTGGCGCAGGCTCAGCTGGGCCTCGCGGAAGAAGGCCAGCCCGGCCTCGGTGGGCAGCACCCCCTTGCTGGTGCGCTGCAAGAGCCGCGTCGAGAGCTCGCCTTCGAGCCGGCTGATCTGCTGGCTCAGCGCTGACTGGACCACGCCCAGGTCGAGGGCGGCGCGGCTCATGCTGCCGAGCTCCACCACCCGCACGAAATACCGCATCTGCCGCAGTTCCATCGCCACCCTGTTCGTCAAAGTCCGCCGTGGGCGCGATCTTCGCACAGGCGCTGGGGCAAGGAATGCCGAGCAGGGCGGGGCTTGGACTCAGGCCAGAAGTGCAGACAGGTAGGGCGCGGCCACGGCCATATGGATGTCGCCCAGCGAGTAGCTGTGGCGCCCATGGCGCACCAGCTGCACAGCTTGCACCGGGGCTTTTTCCCTTGCAAAACGCTGCAAGGCCCGGTGCGGTTTTTCGTCCGATAGCTTGCATTCGAGCAAATAGGTGAGCTGGTTTTTTTCGCTCAGGGCAAAGTCCACCTCGGCACCGTCTTTGGTGCGGATGTAGTGCAGTCCGGCTTCTTTGCCCTGCACGTCGTGCTGCCACTGCACATGCTTGAGGAGGGCCGTGGCGACCAGATTTTCAAAGCGCAGGCCTTCGTCGCCTTCGACCAGGCCTGTGTCGTAAAAATAAACCTTGGGGCTTTGCAGCACCGAACGGGCAATGTTGTCGTGCCAGGGGCGAACCACGAACACGATGTAGAGCGCCTCCAGAATGTCGAGGTATTTTTTGAGGGTGTTGGGGGACACGGCCAGATCACGGGCCATGCTGGCCAGTGACAGGGGCGAACCCACCCGCGAGCGCAGCATCTGGGCAAACAGGCGGATGGCGTTGACCTCCTGGATGCGGGAGAACTCCAGCACATCGTTGCGCACCAGACCATCAAAGTACTGTCTGCGCCAACGCTCGGCCTGTTCATTGTCCGGCGCCAGGCAAGGCTCGGGAAAGCCGCCGCGTTCGAGCAAATGGGTCAGCGCGGCCTCCGGTGTGGCTCCGGTTTGCTCGCACCATTCGCGCACCGAGAGGGGGTGCAGGCGCAAGCCAAAGAAGCGTCCGGCCAAAGACTCGCCACCTTGCCTGAACGTGTCCATGCGGGCGCTGCCCGTGACCAGCAACTGCTGGGTGGCAGGCTTGCCGTCGTAGACGCCTTTGAGCCAGGCTTTCCAGTCGGTCATTTTGTGGATCTCGTCGAGCACCAGCAGGGGCGCTTGCGGGTTCCAGCGCTGGTTCAGGATGAGCGCCCGGTCGGCTGGCACGTCGTAGTTCAGGTATTGCCCGCCCTGCTGCGCGATCAGCTGGCGGCTGAGCGTGGTTTTGCCCACCTGGCGCGGGCCGGTGAGGAACACCATTTTTTGGGCCAGGTCGGCCTGCACGCGGTCATCAAGGTAGCGTTTCATAGGCCCTATTTTGCGACTTTTTTGAATTATTTTGCAAATTGGTCGCGACTTTTTTGCAAAACAAGGGGCCTTGGTCGCAATCCGTGAGGCGATCTTCCCGGAATCAGGGGGGTTCAGGCCACCGCCTGCATTCCATACCGAGTGTGCAATTTGAATTTTTTATGCCTCAAATCGGGTCGCAAGTGGTGTCCGAATGACGAAGCGCTCGGTTTTTCGAATCAAGCTGATGGTCTGTGGCGTGGTGCTTACGGGCGCCATCGGGTTCATGGTGCATCTGCTTTGGCCTGCGCTGGACCTCCTCACCACGGGCCTTTATGTGCTGGCGGGCTGGGGCATTATGGCGGGGTTGGTGCTGGTGCTGGTGGTCAACACCGCCATCAGCAGCTGGATCAATCAGTGGATTCTGCGCAAGGGCGGCACGGACACGCAGTGGCTGTGGTTCCCGGCAGACCCGCCCGGGATGCAAGGGGGCCGCAATCGCAAAAAGCCCTGAGGGTTTTCAACCCTCAGGCCAATGGGCTGGCGTTATCAAGCTTTGGCCAAATGCTGTGTGGCCAGCGCCACGTACCAGTCCAGACAGCCCGGGTTGGCCATCGCGTCCTTGTTGACGACCTTCTCCAGCGGCTGGCCGAGCATGAGCTTCTTGATCGGCAGTTCCTGCTTCTTGCCCGAGAGCGTGCGCGGGATTTCGGCCACCTGGAAGATCTCGTTGGGGATGAAGCGCGGGCTCAGCGCCGTCTTGATCGCGTCGTGGATGCGCTGCTTGAGCGCGTCGTCCAGGGCGGTGCCCGGACGCAGCACCACGAACAGCGGCATGTAGCTTTCCTTGCCCAGGTACTCGAGGTCCACCACCATCGAGTCCATGACTTCGGGCAGGGCCTCGACCGCGCTGTAGAGCTCGCTGGTGCCCATGCGCAGGCCGTGGCGGTTGATGGTGGCGTCGCTGCGGCCAAAGATCACGCAGCCCTCGCCCTGGCCGCTCGCATCGCCAATGCGCAGCCAGTCGCCGTGGCGCCAGACGCCGCCCATCCCGGGCGGGCCATCGCCGCCACCGGGCTTGCGGCCGTGGCCGGCGGGGTACATCTCGAAATAGCTGGCCAGGTAGCGGGCGTTGTCCTTGTCGTTCCAGAAATACAGCGGCATGGACGGGATGGGCTGGGTGCAGACGAGTTCACCGACTTCGCCCACGACCGGCTCGCCCGCCTCGTTCCAGGCCTCGACCGCGCAGCCCAGTTCGCGGCACTGCATCACACCGGGCTCCTGCGGCAGCTCGCGGTGCCCGCCGACAAAAGCACCCGCGAAATCCGTACCGCCGGAGATGTTGCACCACCAGATGTCGCCCCCATCGAAAAGATCACCGTGTTGGGCACGCACCTGCCTGAACTGTTCGATGCCCCAAATCTGGGTTTCGGGCGAGAGCGGCGAGCCGGTGGTGCCCAGCGCGCGGATGCGCGAGAGGTCACCGCACCGGGAAAGGTCGATGCCCGATTTCTGGCAGTTGGCAAAGAAGGCGGCGCCGGCACCAAAGAAGGTGACGCCCAGCTCGGAGGCCATCCGCCAGAGCACCCCCCAGTCGGGGTTGTCCTTGCTGCCGCCAGGGTTGCCGTCGTAGATCACGCAGGTGGTGCCATTGAGCAGGCCAGCGACCTGGGCGTTCCACATGACCCAGCCGGTCGAGCTGTACCAGTGAAAGCGCTCGCCCCAGCTGTTGGGCTGGTAACTGCAGCCGATGTCGTTGTGCATGATCTTGTTGGCCAGGGCCACGATCACGGTGCCGCCGTGGCCGTGCACGATGGGCTTGGGCAGGCCGGTGGTGCCGCTGGAATAGACGATCCACAGCGGGTGGTCAAAGGGCAGCCACATCGGTTCGAAGCCTTGCACCGCCTCGTCGTCGCGGGCCACGGTGGCGGCCATGCGCACGCTGGCCGCCACATCGCAGCTGGCCAGGTCGGCGGTGCCCAGGTTGTCGTGCAGGATGACGTGCTGCACGCTGGGCAGCGCGTTGCGCAGCTCCTGCACCACCGCCATGCGGTCAAAGTCGCGCCCGCCGTAGGCCACGCCGTCCACTGCGATCAGCACCTTGGGCTCGATCTGCCGGAAGCGGTCGAGCACGGCATTCGTGCCCATGTCGGGCGCGCAGATGCTCCAGACCCCGCCGATGCTCACCGTGGCCAGAAAGGCCACCATCGCCTCGGGGATGTTGGGCAGGTAGGCGGCCACGCGGTCGCCCGGCTGCACCCCCTGGGCCTGCAGGTGCAGGGCCATCGAGGCGACCTGGCGCCGCAGCTCGGGCCAGGAGAGTTCGCGCTGATGGCCTTTTTCGTTGCGGCTGATGACGGCCGGAAAACCGGCCGCGTGGGCCGGCTGCACGTGGCGCAGCACCTGGTGGGCGTAATTGGTCTGGGCCCCCGGAAACCAGACGGCCCCGGGCATGACGTTTTTCGCCAGCACCGCCGTGTGCGGCGTGGGCGACTGCATCCGGAAGTAGTCCCAGACGCTTTGCCAGAAGGCGTCCAGGTCCGTGATGGACCAGCGCCAGAGCTCGTGGTAGGCGGGAAAACTCAGGCCGCGCTGCTCGTGCAGCCAGTTCTGGTAGAGGCGGATCTGCGGGACATAGGGCGGGCGGGCGGCGGCGGGCGTGTTCATGCGGCGCAGGTTAGCGGCGGCACCTGCGCCCGTGCAGCACCTTGGTGACAGGCCTCAGCCGCCCTGCTGCATGCGCTCGCTTTTCCAGTAGACATCGTCGCCGCCGTGCATGCGGTTGAGCACCCGTGCCAGCACGAACATCAGGTCCGAGAGGCGGTTGAGGTACTGGCGCGGCGTGTCGTTGATGGCTTCCTCGTTGCCCAGCGCCACCACCTGGCGCTCGGCGCGGCGCGCCACGGTGCGGCAGACATGCGCTTGCGCGGCCGCGCGGGTGCCGGCAGGCAGGATGAATTCCTCGAGCTTGGGCAGCTGCGCGTTGTGGTGCGCCAGCGCCTCGTCGAGCGCCAGCACCGCCTCGGCCTTGAGCAGCTCGAAACCGGGGATGGAGAGCTCACCGCCCAGGTTGAAGAGCTGGTGCTGCACTTCCACCAGCAGGGTGCGCACTTCGGCAGGCATGTCCTCGCACAGCAGCAGGCCGATGTGGGAGTTGAGCTCGTCCACATCGCCCATGGCGTGCACGCGCAGGCTGTTCTTGGAAACCCGCTGGTTGTTGCCCAGGCCGGTGGTGCCGTTGTCGCCGGTGCGGGTGGCGATCTGGGTGAGTCGGTTGCCCATGACGGTGATTGAAAAAAGAAAGGATGGGCCCGATTGTCGGGCATGTCCCCTTGGCCTGTCTGACAATGGACAGTCGCCGTGGGGGGTGCAAGGTAAACTGGTCGGCCCATGACCTCTGGCCGCACACGCCGCCTGCCCGCGCGGCCTCCAGGAGACAGCCCATGAACGCCCCGACCCCCGCCGCCCACCTGGCCATCGCCCCGCGCGAGGTGCCTGCCGCCTTTCTGGAGGCCCTCAAGGCCCGCTTTGGCGAGAACTGCTCGACCGCCCTGGTGGTGCGCGAGCAGCATGGGCGCGACGAGTCGGCCTTCACCACCGTGCCGCCGCCGGCGGCCGTGGTCTTTGCCGAATGCACACAGGATGTGGCCGATGCGGTCAGGCTGTGCGCGCAGCACCGGGTGCCGGTGATCCCCTTCGGCGTGGGCTCCTCGCTCGAGGGCCATCTGCTGGCGGTGCAGGGCGGCATCAGCATCGACCTCACCCGCATGAACAAGGTGCTGGCCGTCAACCCCGAAGACCTGACGGTGACGGTGCAGCCGGGCGTGACGCGCAAGCAGCTCAACGAGGAAATCAAGTCGACCGGCCTGTTCTTCCCGATCGACCCGGGTGCCGACGCCACCCTTGGCGGCATGAGCGCCACCCGCGCCAGCGGCACCAATGCCGTGCGCTACGGCACCATGCGCGAGAACGTGCTGGCGCTGGAGGTGGTCACCGCCAGCGGCGAAGTCATCCGCACCGGCACGCGCGCCAAGAAGTCCAGCGCCGGCTACGACCTGACGCGCCTGCTGGTGGGCAGCGAGGGCACGCTGGGCGTGATGACCGAAATCACGGTGCGCCTGTACCCGCTGCCCGAGGCGATTTCGGCGGCCATCTGCTCTTTCCCGAGCATCGCCGACGCCGTCCACACCGTGATCGAGACCATCCAGCTGGGGGTGCCCATCGCGCGGGTGGAGCTGATCGACCACAACACGGTGCGCATGGTCAACGCCTACGCCAAGCTCGGCCTGCGCGAAGAACCGATGCTGCTGATGGAGTTCCACGGTTCGCCCGCCAGCGTCCAGGAGCAGGCCGAGACGGTGCAGGCGCTGGCCAGCGAACACGGCGGCCAGGCCTTCGAATGGGCCAGCACGCCCGAGGAGCGCACCCGGCTGTGGACCGCGCGCCACAACGCCTACTTTGCCGCCATCCAGAGCCGGCCGGGCTGCCGGGCCATCAGCACCGACACCTGCGTGCCGATCAGCCGACTGGCCGATTGCCTGCTGGACTCGATCGCCGAGGTCGACGCCTCGGGCATCCCCTACTTCCTGGTCGGCCATGTGGGCGATGGCAACTTCCATTTCGGCTACCTGATCGACCCGGCCGACCCGGCCGAGTTCGCTGCCGCCGAGCAGCTCAACCACCAGTTGGTGGCGCGCGCCCTGCAGCTGGGCGGCACCTGCACCGGCGAGCATGGCATCGGCCTGCACAAAATGGATTTCCTGCGCAACGAGGCAGGCGAAGGCGCGGTGGACATGATGCGCACCATCAAGCATGCGCTCGACCCGCACAACATCATGAACCCGGGCAAGATCTTCCGGCACGCGCGCGCCTGAGGCGCCGGCCCTTCAGCCCTGCAGCAGGCGGCGGATTTCGCCTTGCAGCTGGGCGATCTCGAAGGGCTTGAGCAGCACACCGCTGAGCCCGGCCCCTTCAAAGCGCTGCAGGTCCTGCGGGTGCACATTGGCGGTCAGGCCGAGCACCGGCACGGCGCGCACGGCGGCATCGGCACTGGTGCGGATCTGCCGGGTCAGCTCGACGCCGTCCATGACCGGCATGACCATGTCCAAGAGGACCAGGTCGCAGCCCCCGGCCTGCTGCAGCCAGGCCAGCGCCTGCGCCCCATCCGCACACTCCTGCACCTGGCAGCCGGGCCAGTAGCGCAGCAGGACCTGCTGCACCAGCAGGCGGTTGACGGGGTGGTCATCGACCACCAGGAAGCGCCGGGGCGGCAGGGCCGGGTCGATGTCGGAGCGGGGCTGGCGGGGTTCGGCCGGCGCCGCCACAACCGCCTGCAGCGGCAGCCAGAACGAGAAGCGCGAGCCCTCGTGGATGCGGCTTTCGACCCCCATGTGCCCGCCCAGGATCTGCACCAGCTTGCTTGAAATCGTCAGGCCCAGCCCGTTGCCGCCGTATTGCGACTGGATGCGGGCATGGGCCTGCCCGTAGGCCAGGAAAATGTTGGCCTGTTGCTCGGGCGTCATGCCGATGCCGGTGTCCTGCACACTGAACTCGACCCCCTGGCCCGAAACCTGGACGTTCAGCGTGACGGCGCCCCGATGGGTGAACTTGATGGCATTGCCCAGCAGATTGACCAGCACCTGCATCAGGCGGTGGCGGTCGGTGCAGACCCAGCGCGGCACCTCGGGCGCGATCTGGCAGCGGTAGTCGATCGGCTGCTGCGCCACGCGCGGGCGGAACATGTCAAAGGCGGCGTGCACGGTGTTGGCCAGCTCGAACACCTCCGGCTGCGCGCGCAGCTGCCCGGAGCTGAACTGCGAATAGTCCAGCACATCGTTGATCACCGTCATCAGGTGGTCGGCCGACTGGCGCGTGTACTCCAGCACCTGCCGGGCGCGGGGCTTGTCCTGCAGCGTCTCGAGCAAGAGGGCGTTGAGGCCGAGGATGGCATTCATCGGCGTGCGCAGTTCATGGCTGACCGAGGCAATGAAGTGGTCTCGCGCCTGGACGGCCCGGGCCATCTCGGCGTAGCGGGTCTTGAGTTCGGCCTGGCGCGCACGCTGCTCCCGGATCTGCTTGTCCACGGCTTGCTGGTAGAAATAGGGCACCAGCAGGAAGCCCAGCGTGGTGATCAGATAGTCCGCGAGCGACAGGGCCGACAGCTCGGTCAGCCCGGGCAGGGGCAGCGCCCGCCCCCAGCGCCAGGAAATGGCGGCCACCCCCAGGGTCAGCAGCATCATGGCGACCATCCAGGCGCGGCCGGTGCGCGGGCCCACCACATAAAAGATGGCCAGCGCCAGCAGCGGCAGCCAGACCAGGGTGGAGGAGAGGACGCCGCCCTCGACCAGCGCGCACAGGCAAACGTAGACCGCGCCCATGCTGGCGCCGAAGAAAACGACCTTGTTGAGCGACAGCAGGCCGCGCACAAAGGCCAGCAACAGGAGCAGCAGGACAAGGCACAGCCCCAGGCTCATCAGGCGCGCCGGCCCATAGGACATGCTGAACTGCGAGAGCAGCACCGCCGTGAACGAAAGCAGGATCACCTGGATGACATAGAGGGCGCGGTTGTCCTGCAGGCGCGCCGAGAACCGCTGCCGCCAGCGGGCCCACCAGCCGGAACGTTCCTGTGCGGGCAGCATCAGAGCGCCTCCTGTGGCGTGGTCCAGCGCTGCACGACCTCGGCCAGCGCCAGCCGGTCGATGGGCTTGACCAGGATGTCGTTCATGCCCGCACCCGTGCAGCGCTCCAGGTCCTGCGGGCTGTTGCTGGCCGTCAGGGCCACCACCGGGGTGCTGGCGATCTCCGCACGGGAATGCAGGCGCAGGCGGCGTGTCGTCTGCGCACCGTCAAGGCCGGGCATGAGCATGTCCATGAAGACCAGATCGACCGGCCCGCCTTCCTGCGCCTGCAGCATCTGCAAGGCCTGCTCTCCGGAGTCGGCGGTGCTGATCCTGGCCTGCGGCCAGCCCTGCTCGAGCAGTTGCCGGGCGACGACGAGGTTGACCGGGCTGTCGTCGACCAGCAGAAAGTGCAGGCGCCGCCCGGGCACGCCGGCCGGCACCGGGTCCGGCACCGCCAGGGACTGCGGCATGTCCGGCCAGGCCGGGCGCAACGCCCACTCGAACCAGAAACAGGCGCCATGGCCTGGCTCGCTCTCGACCCCGATGCGGCCGTGGTGCAACAGCACCAGTTGCTCGCAAATGGCCAGTCCCAGGCCGGTGCCGCCATAGCGGTGCTGGGTCTGGAGGTCGGCGTGTTCAAAGCGGTTGAAGATGTCCTTTTGCCGGTGCGGCGCAATGCCCGGACCGGAGTCGCGCACCTCGAAGCGGATGTGCTCGCCGACACGCTGCACACGCAGGCAGACTTCACCCTGCTCGGTGAACTTGATGGCGTTGTCCAGCAGGTTGGTCAGGATCTGGCGCAGGCGCACCGCATCGGCCATGATCCATTCGGGCAGCTGCGGGCCGATCTGCCAGTCCAGGTGCAGGCCCTTGTGCTGCGCAGCGTGCAGGAAGCCGGGCATCCAGGCGTCCAGCAGGCGCTGCAGCTGGACCGGCTTTTGCACCAGTTGCAGTCGCCCGGCCTCCAGCTGTGAAAAGTCCAGGATGTCGTTGACCAGCCGCAGCAGCTGATCGGCCGACTCCTGGATGTGGCCGGCCAGCTTGAGCGACTGCGGCTGGTCGGCCAGCTCGCTTTGCAACACGCTGTTGAGCCCCAGGATGGCGTTCATCGGGGTGCGCAGTTCATGCCCGACCGAGGCCATGAAGTCGTCCTTGTGTGCTTGCGTCTGGGCCAGCGCCTGCTGCGCCGCCTCCAGCTCGGCATTGCTCTGCGCCACCGCCTGCAGCCGCTTTTGGTGGATGCGTTCGTAATGGTTGACGACCACGATCAGGCTGGCGGCCATGAAGATTTTGTCCATCGCGGCCCAGACGATGGTGCGCGGCGAGATCTCCATCGCCCCGCCGATCCAGCCCTGACTCACGGCCAGCCACTCGATGGTGATGACCAGCAGGATCAGGCCGACCCACAGCCAGGCCCAGGCCTGTCCGAGCAGCAGCAGGGCCGGAATCGCCATGACGGTCAGCCAGACCATGGCCGGCGAATTGATGCCCCCCGTCTGCGTGACGATGGCGGTCATCAGGCACACCGTGGTGAGCATGGCCAGGTTGCACAGCAGGGTGTAGGCGCGCCCGGCGCGCACGAACAGGGCCAGCAGCCAGTACACCAGGCTGGCCAGCAGGTTGATCTGGCGCTCGTAAATCGGCGGCGCCAGAAAAAAGAACACCAGGGAAATCGCGCCGGCAAACAGCAGGCAGTAAAGCAGCAGGCCATGGCGGGGCTCCGGCGCGCGGCGTTGCAACGCCGCTTGCAAGGATGCGCGGGCCTGGCGCAGCATGTTGATTGGCTCCGGCAGGTGGGGCTGCGGCGTCAGCGACCGCCGGCGCCCAGGCGTTCAATCAGCCCATTGAGCTCGTCGAGCGAGCCGAACTGGATGCTCAGCTCGCCCATCTCCTCGATCCGGCCCAGGCGCTTGACGCGCTTTTTGACCTTGACCTCGACCTGGGCCATGAGGAGATCGGAGAGCTCCTCCTCCACCCGACGGACATCACGCGACTTTTCTTTCTTGGGCTTTTGCGTGACGAGGTTGAACTCGGCGCCGAGCTTCTTGGCCAGGCTTTCGGCTTCTCGCACCGACATTTTTTTGGCCGCGATCTGGTTGGCCGCGGTGATTTGTGTCGCCTTGTCCAGGATCAGCAGCGCGCGGGCATGGCCCATGTCCAGGTCGCCCGCCATCAGCATGACCTGCACCGGCTCGGCCAGGTTGAGCAGGCGCAGCAGGTTGCTGGCGGCGCTGCGCGAGCGGCCGACGGCCTGCGCAGCGGCTTCGTGGGTGAGACCGAACTCGCGGATCAGGCGTTGCAGGCCCTGTGCTTCTTCCAGCGGGTTGAGGTCTTCGCGCTGGATGTTCTCGATCAGCGCCATGGCGGCGGCGGCCTCGTTGGGCACATCGCGCACCAGCACCGGCACCTTGTCCAGCCCGGCCAGCCGGGACGCACGGAAGCGCCGTTCGCCGGCAATGATTTCGTACTTGCCGGCATGGTCGCCCGCGGCGAGGCGACGGACAAGAATCGGCTGCATGATGCCCTGCGCCTTGATGGATTCGGCCAGCTCGTAGAGCGCGCCCTCGTCCATGCGGGTGCGCGGCTGGTACATGCCGGCCACCATGTTGTCGAGGGCCATCATCATGGGGGTGCCGCTTTCGGTGGCGGCCGCGCCGGCCTCGCCCGGCGCGACCTTGGGGCCCAGCAGGGCTTCGAGTCCGCGGCCCAGGCCTTTGGGTTTTTTGGTGACCATGGTCATTCTTCCTTCTGGTTCATCCGGCATGGGCCAGGCGGCCCAGCGGGTTCTGGAGTGATGGCAGCAGCACATGGGCCGCCGGCCAGTCGCCGGCTGCGTGACCGGCCGGGTGTCCGGTGGCGCCCGGCGCCAGCCAGTGGGCACCCCAGTCGCTTGCCAGGTCCCGGGTGCGGTCGGCGCTGCCATCCGGGTCGCCGTGGTGCGCCACCACGGTGGCGGCAAACGGCAGGCGTTGGCGCAGCACCGGCGACCAGCCCGGCAGGCGCTCGCGCAGATCGGCACGTTCGACATCGGTCGGCGCCACCAGCAAGGCACCGGCCACCCGGCCGGTGTGCCGCGAAAACGCCGCCCAGGCCGCCACCAGGATGCAGCCCAGCCCGTGGGCGGCCAGCAGGATGCCGTCCCGGCTGGCCGCCGTGTCCGCCACCACCTCGTCAAGCCGGGCCAGCCAGTCGCCGCGGCGCGGGCGCACCAGATCGTGCTGCGCCACCAGGGTGTAGCCGTGCCGCTGCACCCAGTGCATTGGCCAGGGCGCCGGCCCGCCACCCTGCCAGTTCGGCAAAACAAGGACTTTGTGGCTCATTTTCAGAGGCTGGGGGCGCGCCGGACCAGTTCGCTGGCGAATTCCATATAGGCCTGGCTGCCCTTGGCCGAAGGGTCGAACACCACCCCCGGCAGGCCATAGCTGGGCGCTTCGGCCAGGCGCACATTGCGCGGGATCACGGTGTCGAACACCTTGTCGCCGAAGTGGGCCTTGAGCTGGTCGCTCACCTGCATCTGCAGGGTGATGCGCGGGTCGAACATGACGCGCAGCAAGGCAATGATCTTGAGCTCACGGTTGAGGTTGGCATGCACCTGCTTGATGGTGTTGACCAGATCGGTCAGGCCTTCCAGGGCAAAGTATTCGCACTGCATCGGCACGATCACGCCATGCGCAGCACACAGCCCGTTGAGGGTGAGCATGGACAGGGAGGGCGGGCAGTCGATCAGCACGAAGTCGTAGCTGTCGTCCACCACTGCAAGGGCCCTTTTGAGCCGCTGGTCACGGTGTTCGAGCTGGACCAGTTCGACCTCTGCCCCGGCCAGTTCGCGGTTGGCGCTGAGCACGTCATAACCGCATTGTTCAGCCCTGACCAGGGCCTCGGCGATGGAGGCCGATTCGAGCAGGACGTCATAGACACTCAGCTGCAGCTCGCGCTTGTCGATGCCCGAACCCATGGTGGCGTTGCCTTGCGGATCCAGGTCCACCAGCAAGACGCGCTGGCCGGCTTTGGCCAGCCCGGCGGCGAGGTTGACCGTGGTGGTGGTCTTGCCCACCCCACCCTTCTGGTTCGCGATGCAGAAAATCTTGGCCATGGTGCAAGGTCCGGTTTATTTGGAAACGGCCAGCCTGATGCCAAAGCCGATGAGGAACACACCGGCCAGCTTCTCGAGCACGCGCCCGATGACTGGGTTGGCCCGCATGCGCTCGGCCAGGTGGTGGGTCAGCAGCGTCATGCCCAGGCCGTACAGAAACGTCAGCGCCGCGATCGTGGCCGCCATCACCCCAAAGCTCAGCAGGCCCAGATGGTGTTCCGGGTCGACAAACAGTGGGAAGAAGGCCATGTAGAAGACGATGGCCTTGGGGTTGAGCAAGGTGATCGCCAGGGCTTGCTGGAAATACTGGCGAGGGCGGATGTTGAGCACAGGCGCGTCCCCGGGTTGGGCGCTGAGCATCTTCCAGCCCAGCCAGGCCAGATAGACCGCCCCGACCCACTGCACCGCGGCAAAAGCCGCCGGATAGGTGGCCAGAATGGTGGCCACGCCCGCCACCGCCGCCCACATCAGCACCTGGTCACCGGCGATCACCCCCATGGTGGCGGCCAGCCCGCCGCGGAGGCCGCCCTTGCCGGTCGAGGTGATCAGCGCCAGATTGCCCGGGCCGGGAATGGCCAGGAACAGCACAATGGCTGCGACGAAAGCACCGTAATCCGAAATGCCGAAAAACATGGACACCCTGAGGTCAATGGGCCGGGGGACCGGCCGAGGAAGTGGGAGTGTACGCCAAGGCCCCCGTTGGGCAAGGGACCGGGTCGCCGACTTCCGCCATCAGCCCGCACGGGCAGGCCGCAGCCAGACCATGCAGCGCTCGGCCGCCAGGCCCGGCACGCTCAGCGGTTCCACGTGAAACACCTCGACATCGGCCGGCAGGGCCGCGATTTCCGGCTGCGGGTGCCGCCCCTTCATGGCCATCCAGACGCCCTGCGGCGCGAGCGCCGCGCGCGACCAGGCGACAAAGTCGGGCAAGGCGGCAAAGGCCCGGCAACAGACCACGTCGAAAGGGCCGCCGAGGCTTTCGACCCGGGCATGGAGCCCCCGCAGATGGGGCAGGCCGAGGCTGGCGGCCACCTGCTGGATGAAGGCGGCCTTCTTGGCCACGGTGTCGACGCAAGACACTTCGAGTTCGGGCCGGCAGATCGCCAGCACAATGCCGGGCAACCCGCCGCCCGAGCCCACGTCCAGCACCCGCGCGGGCTGGCCCCGGGTGTGGCGCAGCAGCGGCGCCACGGCGGTCAGGCTGTCGAGCAGGTGGTGGGTCAGCATGTCCTGCGGCGCGCGCACCGCCGTCAGGTTGTAGACCTTGTTCCACTTCTGGATCAGGGCCAGGTAGCCCAGCAGCTGTTCGTACTGCGCAGCCGCCAGGTCCAGTCCGAGCTCGGCGGCCCCCGCCTGCAGCACCGCCAGCGGTCCACTCATGCCGGCAGGCCTTCTTCGGTCGGCGCCCGGAAACCCTTGAACCCGCCCTTTTTCAGGTGGATCAGCAGCAAGGAAACCGTGGCAGGCGTGATGCCCGAAATGCGCGAAGCCTGGCCCAGGGTTTCGGGTCGGTGCTTGGCCAACTTCTGGCGGGCCTCGATCGACAGGGCCGACACCTGCATGTAGTCCAGGTCGGCGGGCAACTTCAGGCCTTCGTAGTAAGCGGCCCGCTCGACCTCCTCCTTCTGGCGGTCGATGTAGCCGGCATACTTGGCGGCAATCTCCACCTGCTCGACCACCGCGTCGGCCAGATCGCCCAGCGTTTCACGTGAAACTTCCGGGCTGGCGTAGCGCGCACCACCCATCCCGATCAACTCCGCGTAGCCCACGCCCGGTCGGCGCAGCAGGTCAAACAGGTTGTATTCGTGCTCAATGGCCTTGCCCAGCACCCGGACCGACTCCTCGGCGGGCAGGTTGCGCGGGTTCACCCAGATGGATTTGAGGCGCTCGGTTTCACGTGAAACCGCGTCGCGCTTTCGGCTGAAGGCGTCCCAACGGGCGTCGTCGACCAAGCCCATGCGGCGGCCCGCTTCGGTCAGGCGCATGTCGGCATTGTCCTCGCGCAGCTGCAGCCGGAACTCGGCGCGGCTGGTGAACATGCGGTAGGGCTCGGTCACGCCCTTGGTGATCAGGTCGTCGACCAGCACACCCAGGTAGGCCTGGTCGCGGCTGGGCACCCAGGGGGCCTCGCCCCGGCACTGCAGGGCGGCGTTGATGCCCGCAAACAGGCCCTGGGCCGCCGCCTCTTCGTAGCCGGTGGTGCCGTTGATCTGGCCCGCAAAGAACAGGCCGTTGATCTGCCTGGTCTCGAAGCTGCTCTTGAGCGAGCGCGGGTCAAAGTAGTCGTACTCGATGGCGTAGCCGGGGCGCAGGATGTGGCAGTTCTCCAGCCCCTTCATCGAGCGCACCAGCGCGTACTGGATGTCAAAGGGCAGGCTGGTCGAGATGCCGTTGGGGTACACCTCGTGCGTGGTCAGGCCCTCGGGCTCCAGAAAGATCTGGTGGCTGTCCTTGTCGGCAAAACGGTTGATCTTGTCTTCCACACTCGGGCAGTAGCGCGGGCCGACGCCCTCGATCTTGCCGGTGAACATGGGGCTGCGGTCAAAGCCGGAGCGGATGATCTCGTGGGTGCGCTCATTGGTGTGGGTGATCCAGCAGGGCACCTGCTGCGGGTGCATGGCGGCCCGGCCCATGAAGCTGAACACCGGCACCCCGCCCTGCTCGTTCATGCCGCCGGGCATGCCATCGCCGGGCTGCTCGGTGCACTTCGAAAAATCGATGGTGCGCCCATCCAGGCGCGGCGGTGTGCCGGTCTTGAGGCGACCCTGCGGCAGCTGCAGCTCCTTGAGGCGTGCCGACAAACTGACGGCCGGCGGATCGCCCGCGCGGCCGGCCGAGTAGTTCTGCAGGCCCACATGGATCTTGCCGTCGAGGAATGTCCCGGCCGTGAGCACCACGGTGCGCGAACGAAAACGGATGCCCACCTGCGTGACGGCACCCACCACCCGGTCACCCTCCACCATCAGGTCGTCCACCGCCTGCTGGAACAGCCACAGGTTGGGCTGGTTTTCGAGCATGCGGCGGATGGCGGCCTTGTAGAGGATGCGGTCGGCCTGGGCACGCGTGGCGCGCACGGCCGGGCCCTTGGAGGAATTGAGGATGCGGAACTGGATGCCGCCCTCGTCGGTGGCCAGCGCCATGGCGCCGCCCAGGGCATCGACCTCCTTGACCAGGTGGCCCTTGCCGATGCCGCCGATGCTGGGGTTGCAGCTCATCTGGCCCAGGGTTTCGATGTTGTGGGAGAGCAGCAGGGTCTGGCAGCCCATGCGGGCAGACGCGAGCGCGGCTTCGGTTCCGGCATGGCCGCCGCCGACCACGATGACGTCGAATTCTTGAGGGTAGAGCATGGGTGTGCGCCCGCTGGGGCGTCAGGCAAAAGGGTTGTGGCCCCGGCCAAAAGGCCCGGGCGCGCAGGGCGGGCCGGTCAATGGCGGGCCTGCCTATTTTACAGGCAGCCCCCTGCGCTTGTCCTGCCGCAGGGCGATCGCTCAGTGCGGCAGGGGCAACACCCCCAGCGCCTTGACCTCGCCCAAGGAAAAGCTGGTGTGCAGGTCCTTCACATTGGGCAGGTTGATCAGCACCTCGCGCGCAAAGGTGCTGAAGGCGTTGAGGTCGCGCGCCACCACTTCGAGCTCGAAGGTGCCGGTGCCGCTGATGTAGTGGCAGGCGATCACTTCGGGGATCTTGCGGATCGCCTCTTCCAGCTCGCGGGTGATGTCGCCGCGGTTGCGTTCGGCGTCCAGCCGCACAAAGGCCAGCACGTCCAGCCCGACCTTGTGGCGGTCGATGACGGCGCGGTAACCCTGGATGTAGCCGCCCTGCTCGAGCGCCCGCACCCGGCGCCAGCAGGGCGCGGCCGACAGGCCCACGCGCTGCGCCAGCTCGGCATTCGAGAGGCGCCCGTCGCGCTGCAATTCGTTCAGGATCAGCCAGTCGTATTTATCAAGTGTTTCCATATCGGCAATTATCCAGCAAGAATCTTTCAATAACTAGGGCAAATCCTGTCGCCAAAAGCAAGCACCTCTCCAGACCGAAGCCCTACACTGCCTGCAGAAGTACCCTTTGGAGACCGGACATGAATGCCCCCCTGCCCGACCACATCCGCCAGGCCCTGGACACCGTCACGCTGGACGACAAGTACAGCCTGGACGTGGGCCGGGCCTTCATGAGCGGGGTGCAGGCCCTGGTCAAGCTGCCCATGCTGCAGCGCCAGCGCGACGCGCTGCAGGGGAAGAACACCGCCGGCTTCATCAGCGGCTACCGTGGCTCGCCGCTGGGCGGCTACGACCAGGCCCTGTGGAAAGCGCAGAAATACCTGCAGGCGCAGAGCATCGTCTTCCAGCCCGGCGTGAACGAAGAGCTCGCCGCCACCGCCCTGTGGGGCACGCAGCAGCTGGGTTTTGCGCCGCCGGGCAGCAACCGCTTTGATGGCGTCTTCGGCATCTGGTACGGCAAGGGTCCGGGTGTGGACCGCTGCTCGGACGTGTTCAAGCACGCCAACATGGCCGGCACCACGCCCTGGGGCGGCGTGCTGGCGGTGGCCGGCGACGACCACGTGGCCAAGAGCTCCACCGCCGCCCACCAGAGCGACCACATCTTCAAGGCCTGCGGCCTGCCGGTGTTCTTCCCGGCCAGCGTGCAGGACATCCTCGACCAGGGCCTGCATGCCATCGCCATGAGCCGCTTTGCCGGTGTGTGGGCCGGCATGAAGACCATCCAGGAAATCGTCGAGTCCAGTGCCTCCGCCCACATCGATCCCGAGCGGGTGAACATCGTGCTGCCCGAGTTCGAGATGCCGCCCGGCGGCGTGCACATCCGCTGGCCCGACACCGCGCTCGAGCAGGAGGCGCGCCTGTTCGACTACAAGTGGTATGCCGCACTGGCCTACATCCGCGCGAACAAACTCAACCACAACATCATCGAAGGCCCGAACGACCGCTTTGGCATCATCGCCAGCGGCAAGGCCTACAACGACACCCGCCAGGCCCTGCTCGACCTCGGGCTCGATGACCCCGCCTGCCAGCGCCTGGGCATCCGCCTGCACAAGGTGGGGGTGGTCTGGCCGCTCGAGGCCCAGACCACGCGCGCCTTTGCCACCGGCCTGCGCGAGATCCTGGTGGTCGAGGAAAAGCGCCAGGTCATCGAATACCAGCTCAAGGAAGAGCTCTACAACTGGCGCAACGATGTGCGGCCGGACGTGATCGGCAAGTTCGACGATGTGGGCGGCGAGCACAGCGGTGGCGAGTGGTCCATGGCCAACCCCAGCGCCAACACCCTGCTGCGCGCCAATGCCGACCTGAGCCCGGCCATCATCGCCCGGGCGATTGCCAAACGCCTGAAACGACTGGGCATCGATGCGGACAGCACCGCCCGCATCGACGCGCACCTGGGCGTGCTCGACGCCAAGGAGCGCGCGCTGCAGGCCCTCACCCTGGGCGCTGCTGCCGAGCGCACGCCCTGGTTCTGCTCGGGCTGCCCGCACAACACCAGCACGCGGGTGCCCGAAGGCTCTCGCGCCATGGCCGGCATCGGCTGCCACTTCATGTCCCTGTGGATGGACCGCAGCACGGCCGGCTTCACCCAGATGGGTGGCGAGGGCGTGCCCTGGGTCGGGCAACAGCCCTTCAGCACCACGCCGCACATGTTTGCCAACATCGGCGACGGCACCTACTTCCACAGCGGCATCCTGGCCATTCGCCAGAGCGTGGCCGCGGGCGTGAACATCACCTACAAGATCCTCTACAACGACGCGGTCGCCATGACCGGCGGCCAGCCGGTGGGCGAGCGGCCCGAGGGACACAGCGTGGTGCAAATCGCGCAGAGCATGCGCGCCGAAGGCGCCCAGCGCATCGATGTGGTGACCGACGAGCCCGAAAAGTACCGGGGCGTGGCGCTGGCCGACGGGGTGGCGGTGCACCACCGGGACAACCTTGACCGCATCCAGCGCGAAATGCGCGAGGTCCGGGGCACCACGGTCATCATCTACGACCAGACTTGCGCCACCGAAAAGCGCCGCCGACGCAAGCGCGGCACCCTGGTCGACCCGGCCGTGCGCGTGCTGATCAATGAGGCCGTGTGCGAGGGCTGCGGCGACTGCGGCGTGCAGTCCAACTGCCTGTCGGTGGAGCCGCTGGAGACCGAGTTCGGCCGCAAGCGCACCATCAACCAGAGCAGCTGCAACAAGGACACCAGCTGCCTCAAGGGCTTTTGCCCCAGCTTCGTCACGGTCGAAGGGGGCCGGCTCAAGAAGCAAGCCAAAGGCCAGACCAGCTCGCCAGCGGCCCTGGGTGAACTGCCCGAGCCGGCCCTGCCCGACCTGGCCGAGCCCTGGGGCATGGTGGTGGCCGGCGTCGGCGGCACTGGCGTCATCACCATTGGCCAGCTGCTGGGCATGGCGGCGCACCTCGAGGGCAAGGGCATCGTCACGCAGGATGCGGCCGGCCTTGCCCAGAAAGGCGGCGCCACCTGGAGCCATGTGATCATGGCGCGCACCCAGGCCGACATCCGCACCACCCGCGTGGGCATGGCCAGCGCCGACCTGGTGATGGGCTGTGACCCGATCGTCACTGCCGGCAAGGAAACCTTGCTGCGCATGCGCGAGGGGCGCACCCATGTGGCCCTCAACAGCCACAGCACCCCCACCGCCGCCTTTGTGAAAAACGGGGGCTGGCAAAACCCGGCCGAACAGTGCGTGGCCGAAATCACGCAACAGGTCGGGCCGGGGGGGGTCAGTGCCTTCGATGCCGACCGCATGGCCAAGCAGCTCATGGGCGACACCATCTACGTGAACCCGATGGTGCTGGGCTACGCCTGGCAAAAAGGCTGGATCCCGCTGGCACGCGCCTCACTGGTGCGCGCCATCGAACTCAACGAGGTCGCCATCGCCAACAACCTGCAGGCCTTTGAGTGGGGGCGGCATGCTGCCGCCCACCCCGACAAGGTCATGGCCGTGCTGCAACCGGCACAGGTGATCGGGTTCAAGAAGCGGGAGACACTCGATGACCTGCTGGCCAAGCGGGTGGCCTTCCTCACCGACTACCAGAATGCCGCCTACGCCCAGCGCTACCGCAGCTTTGTCGAGCGCGTGCGCCAGGCCGAAGCCCCGCTGGGCAAGACCCTGCTGGGCGAAACCGTGGCCAGGAACCTGTTCAAGCTGATGGCCTACAAAGACGAATACGAAGTGGCCAGACTGCACACGCAGACCGGGTTCGTGGCGCGGATTGCCGAGCAATTTGAGGGCGACTTCAAGGTGCACTACCACCTCGCCCCGCCCCTGCTGGCCAGGCGCAACGAAAAAGGCCAGCTGGTCAAGAAAAAGTACGGGCCCTGGGTGCACAACGCCTTCAGGCTGCTGGCTGCGCTCAAGGGCCTGCGTGGCACTGCGCTGGATGTGTTCGGCTACACCGAAGAGCGTCGGACCGAGCGTGCGCTGATCAGCGAATACATGGGCATGGTGGAACACCTGCTGGCTTCATTGAATGCCGACACCCATGCAACGGCCATCGACATCGCCCGTGTGCCCGAGGGCATCAAGGGCTTCGGTCGTGTCAAAGAGCGCCACCTGCAGGCTGCGCGCCTGCAGTGGAAGGCCCTTGTGAAGAACGGATGATCAGCGCGCCTCGGGCAACTCGATCTTGACTTCCAGCACTTCCAGGTTGTCCTGGCGCTCGAGGTTCACCTTGATGTCGTTGGGATTGATCTTGATGTACTTGCTGATCACTGCCACCAGCTCGCGCTGCAGGTCGGGCAGGTAGTCTGGCTCGGCGGCGTTGCGGCCGCTGCGCTCGTGCGCCAGGATGATCTGCAGGCGTTCCTTGGCCACACTGGCCGTCTTTTTCTTCTCACCCAAAAGGAAGGAAAGGAAGGACATGCTCACTTGCCTCCAAACAGGCGCTTGAAGAAGCCAGGCTTCTCGGCCTCGGTAAAGCGCATCGGCTTGTCTTCACCCAGAAAACGGTCGATCACGTCCTTGTAGGCTTCGGAAACGTCGCTGCCGTCCATCATGATCGCTGGCGTGCCCTGGTTGGAGGCCTGCAGCACGTTTTCGCTTTCGGGAATCACACCAATGAGCTTGATGCGCAGGATGTCCTGGATGTCCTGCAGCGACAGCATCTGGCCGTCTTCGACACGGTTGGGGTTGTAGCGGGTGATCAGCAGGTGCTCCCTGATCGGCTCCATGCCTTCGATGGCGCGCCGCGTCTTGCTGCTGAGCATGCCCAGGATGCGGTCCGAGTCACGCACGGAAGACACTTCGGGGTTGGTCACCACCAGCGCCTCGTCGGCGTAATGCATGGCCATCAGGGCACCGGTCTCGATGCCCGCAGGCGAGTCACAAACGATGTAGTCAAAACCCATCTCGGCCAGGTCCTTGAGCACCTTTTCCACACCTTCCTGGGTCAGGGCATCCTTGTCGCGGGTCTGTGAAGCGGCCAGCACAAACAGGTTCTCGCACTGCTTGTCCTTGATCAGGGCCTGATGGAGATTGGCTTCACCGTGGATCACGTTGATGAAGTCGTACACCACACGGCGCTCGCAGCCCATGATCAGGTCCAGGTTACGCAAACCCACATCGAAATCGATGACGGCCGTCTTGAAGCCCTTGAGGGCCAGACCGGTGGCGAAACTGGCACTGGTGGTGGTCTTGCCCACACCACCCTTGCCGGAGGTCACTACAACGATTTTTGCCATGGGTTTTCTTTCTCTCTTGGAAGGTAAATCAAGCCGGGAACTCAGGTCTTGAGCGGAACAATGCGCAATTTGTCGCCTTCGGCGCCGGTTTGCAGGCAGACCTGGGCCGCATGGCCACGCACATCGGCGGGCAACGGGTTTTCGCTGGTGCGGTAGACGCCAGCGATCGAAATCAGTTCGGGGTCCATGCTTTGCGCAAAGATGCGCGCACCGGAAAAGCCGCGGGCGCCGGCGATCGCCTTGCCACGCAGCGGGGCGTAGATGTGGATGTGGCCATCGGCAATCACCTCGGCGCCCGGATTGACCATGGACAACACGATCAGGTCACACCCTTTGGCATAGAACTGCTGGCCTGAACGCAAGGGCTTGTCGAGCACCATCGCCGCCATCGGGCTGGGCACCGCAGGAGGGGCAGCGGCAACCGCAGCTGTGGCCGGTGCCTGGCGTCGGATGCGGGCATCATCGGCCTGTACCAGACCGGCCGCGCGTGCCGCGCCCAACCAGTCGGCCTGTGCAGTCCTGATGGCCACCGGACACAAGCCATGCTGGCGCAGCAGGCGGATCAGGGCAGAAAAATCGATGGCACCGGCGTCCGCCGGCAAGGTCTCCAGATCGATCAGCACCGGGTCCTGGTCAAAGAATCCCGGGCTTTCGGCCAGCTGCGCTTGCAGTGCCTGGGCCACCGCCTGCAGGTCTGCCGATTTGAGCTGGAACGCCACCAGCGGCAGGTCTGCGCTCTTGATGTCGTACACGGCAACGCTGTCGGAGGAAGTGGGCATGGGCGAAAGCAGGAAAGGCCAAATCTTAACAGCCTGCCAAGGGCGCTCTGGCCTGGTGCTTGCGGCTGTTTCCTGATTCCTTTATTTCACATTAGTCGTAGTAGCTAAGGCCGGTCTTGGCATGTGGACAAGGGGTTTTTCGCATTGCAGATCAAGCACTTGTTGCTGCGCTGAAGGTGTGGGCCGCTGTGCTTTTGACCTGTCTTCAGAACATGAACAAGTCCATCCCGTCGGCCGCATCTGTGGATAAGCAGCAGCTTGCCCTTTTTTTATCCACAGCCTTGTCCAGAAAAATATTTTTGCCGGCTCAATGCATCCCGATCAGCCACTGGATCACCCCCTTGGCCACGAAGCCCACCATGCCGAAAGCCAGCCCCAGAAAGATCACAAAAGTACCGAACTTGCCGGCCTTGGAGGCCCAGGCCAGCTGCCCGATGATGAAAAGCATGTAGAGCATGAAGGCCCCCACGCCAATGGTCAGCCCGAACCAGGCAAACTGTTCTTCGCTGAATGCCATCACGCATGGCCCTCTTCATCGAGCCGCGAGGGCAGGCCACGCACATCCACCAGTTCGCGGTAGGCATGCCAGCTGGCATGGCCCAGAAGCGGGACGACCGCCACCAGGCCCAGGTAGAGGGAGAAGATGCCCAGCAGGCTGAACAACATCAGCAGAAAAGCCCAGAAGGCCATGGTGACCGGATGGGTGATGACGGCTTTCCAGCTGGTGAGCACCGCCTGGAGCACGGTCACCCGCCGGTCCAGCAGCATGGGCATGGCCACCACGCTCGACGCGAACAGCGGAGCGGCCATCAAGCCCCCCAGGGCCAGCCAGATCTCGAACAGCCGGTGTTCCTGGCTCGCCACCACATGCCGCAGAAAATCCATCGGTGTGTGGATGGGAACCGGGCTCATGCTCCAGATGAAGGCCGAAGATGTGAGTACCCAACCCAGTGCGGCCAGGCCCAGCAGAAGACCAAAGCGGACCAGTGCCCAGTAGCTGTCCGGCTGAGCCTGCAGCCGCATCTTCCAGCGTGTCCAGGTGTCGACCAGCAGGCCCAGATCGATGGTGTCACCACGCTCGATGGCCCGGCTCATGGCATACAGTCCGGTGGCCAGCACAGGTGCTGCCACCATGAAGGCCGAGAGCAAACCTGCCAGAACCCAGAAGCGGTCGTGGGCCAGCCAGGTGATGCACCAGGCGGCCACCGCCATCAGCAGCCCATGTCCCATGCTCAGCCAGGGATTGCGGCAAAGGTCGCGAAACCCCAGCACCAGCCACCGCAGAGGCTGGTCGGGGTCGATCGGCAGGATGGGGGGCAGCAAGGGGCGCTCGGGTGCGCCGCCGCGGATGGAGGAGGGCATGGTCCCAAGCTTATCGGCCCTGCGGCCGACAGACTTGACCCATGTCAATCCGTGCAGGTTAAGAGTCCGGCCGTGACCGATGCCCTGGCAGGATCAGTGCATTTGCAGGTCGCGCCTCAGCGCCCGAAACGCCCCGACTGGAAATCCTGCACGGCCTGCATCAGTTCTTCGCGGGTGTTCATCACGAACGGCCCGTACTGTGCAATCGGTTCACCCAGCGGCCGCCCGGCAATCAGCAGGGCCCGTGTGCCGGCATTGGCCCGAAGACGCACGCCATCGCCTTCGTTGGCCAGAATGGCCATGCGCTGCGCTGGCACGGGAGTGCTGGTGTGCTGTCCGAGCACCTCCAGCGCACCACGGTAGACATAGACAAAGGCATTGTGGCTGGCAGCCAAAGGCTGGCTGAAGGCCTGAGTGCCCGAGAAATGCAGGTCGAGATAAAGCGGGTCGGTCGGGTAGTCACCGGCGCTCCGGTGCACGGCGCCCGTGACGCCCTGGCTCTGGCCAGCAATGATGCGCACGTGCACGCCCTCGCGCGTCCGGACTTCAGGGATCTCGGCCCGCTGGATGTCGCGGTACCAGGGCTGACACATCTTCTGGTGCGAGGGCAGGTTCAGCCAAAGCTGAAAGCCTTCCATGCGCCCTTCTTCCTGCTCGGGCATTTCGCTGTGGATGACGCCACGGCCGGCCGTCATCCACTGCACCCCGCCGTTTTGCAACAGGCCCTGTCCACCGCTGCTGTCCTGGTGGCGCATGCGCCCGGCGATCATGTAGGTAACCGTCTCGAAACCCCGGTGTGGATGGTCCGGAAAGCCGGCGCCATAGTCTTTGGGGTCATCGCTCGCAAAGTTGTCGAGCATCAGGAACGGGTCGAGACGCTGCTGCAGATCGCCGGTCAACACACGGGTCAGGCGCACGCCTGCACCATCACGCGTCGGGCGGCCGGTGATCAGGGTTTCGACGTGGCGCGGGTGCTGCACCGTCAAGGCGTCTTCAAGAGTGCTCAAGCCGCCACCGCGTAGCCTTCACGGGCCATCGCTTGCGCAATCGCTTCGCGCGCAGCGGTCGATTCGACCACCACCTTTTTCTCGGCCAGCGCGACCTGCACCTGCGCCTGCGGGTCCAGTTGCTGCACCGCGCGAGTGATCGCCTTCACACAATGCGCGCAGCTCATGCCTTCAACCACATACACCTGTTGCATGGGTGTATCCTCCATTCATGCCTTCGATGGCATGCGCCAAGCATACCTCGGCAGGACACCGGACCATGGCAGAACAAGCCCCACCCCCCCAGACCTGCGACATTGGCATCGGCGGCATGACCTGTGCTTCCTGTGTGGCGCGTGTCGAGCGTGCCCTGGCCAGGGTGCCGGGCGTGGCGAGTGTGTCGGTGAACCTGGCCACCGAATCGGCGCATGTGACGCTGGCCGATGCGGGCACTGCAGAAGGAACGCTGCGGCGCGCGATCCGCGATGCAGGCTATGAACCACGTGCCACCAGTGACACCGAATCCATCCAGGCGTCGAGCCCCTGGGCGGGCTTTTCGCCCGTGGCCTGGGGACTGGTCCTGTCGGCACCGCTGGTGTTGCCCATGCTGGGGGATTTGCTGGGCGAGCACTGGATGCTGCCGGCCTGGGCCCAGTTCGCGCTGGCCACGCCGGTGCAGTTCGTCCTGGGTGCGCGTTTTTACAAGGCGGGCTGGCATGCGCTCAAGGCGCTCACCGGCAATATGGACCTGCTGGTGTCGATCGGCACCACGGCGGGCTGGCTGCTGTCGGTGTGGCTGTGGCTGACAGCGCACGAGGGCCATGCACCGCATTTGTACTTTGAAGGCTCGGCCGTCGTGATCACGCTGGTGCTGCTGGGCAAATGGCTCGAAGCGCGCGCCAAACGGCAGACCACCGAGGCCATCCGCGCCCTGCATGCCTTGCGACCTGACAACGCCCACCTGGTCACGGTTGAAGGCGAGCAGGACGTGCCGGTGGCCGAAATCCGTGTAGGTGACCTGCTGATCGTGCGGCCTGGCGAGCGTTTTGCGGTCGATGGCTTGCTGGTGGAAGGAAGCACCCAGGTCGATGAATCCATGCTGACCGGTGAACCCCTGCCCGTGGCCAAAGCCGCCGGCGCAGAAGTGACGGGCGGCGCCATCAACGGCGAAGGACGGGTGCGCATGCAAGTCACGGCCGTGGGCCATGAGACGGTGCTCTCGCGCATCATTCGCCTGGTCGAAGACGCACAGGCCGGCAAGGCCCCGATCCAGCGCCTGGTGGACCAGGTGGCCGAGGTGTTTGTGCCTGTGGTGCTGCTGATCGCGCTGGTCACAGGGCTGGCCTGGCTGTGGCGGGGTGCAGGTTTTGAACACGCGCTGATCCACGCGGTGGCGGTGCTGGTGATCGCCTGCCCCTGCGCGCTGGGTCTGGCCACGCCGGCGGCCATCATGGCGGGCACCGGGGTTGCCGCCAAGCACGGCATCCTGATCAAGGACGCCCAGGCGCTGGAGATGGCGCACAAGGTGCAGACGGTGGCTTTTGACAAGACCGGCACGCTGACCGTGGGCCAGCCGCGCCTGGTGGGCCAGGCGGCAGCACCCGGTCACGACGCCGCCGCCATGCTGGCGCTGGCCGCTGCAGTGCAATGTGGCAGCGAACACCCGCTGGCGCGGGCGGTCGTGGCCGCAGCGCAAGGCATGGCCTGGCCCGTGGCCAGCGATGTGCAGGCCGTGCCGGGGCGCGGCGTCACGGCCCATGTGGGCGGGCGCGAACTGCTGCTGGGCAGCCTGCGCTGGCTGCGCGAAGAGGGGCTGGACACCCCCCTGTGGCCAGCCGAGGTCGAGCAGTTCCGGCGACAGGGGGCCAGCCTGTCGGTCCTGGCCGAACGCACGCCTGCAGGCATGCAGGGCCTGCTCTTGCTGGCGTTTGGCGATGAGCCCAAACCCGGTGCGCGCGAAGCCCTCCAGGCCCTGCGTGCGCGGGGCCTGAAACTGGTGATGATTTCGGGTGACAACCGCCCTGCCGCCGAGGCCATGGCGCGCCGTCTGGGCCTGCGGCCCGAAGACGGCGAAGTGCTGGCCGAGGTCCTGCCTGGCGACAAGGCGCAGGCGGTCGCCCGTCTGCGCGAGGGCGGCCGGGTGGTGGCGATGGTGGGCGATGGCGTCAACGACGCACCCGCGCTGGCCGCTGCCGATGTGGGGCTGGCCATGGGCAACGGCACCGATGTGGCCATGCACGCGGCCGGCATCACCCTCATGCGGGGGGATGTGGCGCTGGTGGGCGCCGCGCTGGACATCTCGGCGCGCACCGTGAGCAAGATCCGGCAGAACCTGTTCTGGGCCTTTGCCTACAACACCGCAGGCATCCCCCTGGCGGCCCTGGGCTACCTCAGTCCGGTGGTGGCAGGCGCGGCCATGGCGCTCAGCTCGGTCAGCGTCATGGCCAATGCCCTGTTGCTCAAGCGCTGGCGAGGCCCCGCGCCGGCACCTGCCAAAGAGCCTGTTCCTTGATGTGCGTCAGGACCGCCAGCCGGCGGTTTTTGCACACTGGTGGCCGCACAGGAGAAGCACCATGGCCACCCCTCGCAGTTTGCAAATCATCCGCGACGAGCATGCATCGCTTGCCGCCATGCTGCAGTCCCTGCGCATGCTGGTCGAGCGCGGTCCCGACGCCAGCCGCCGGAACTTTTTCGATGTGCTGCGGGCGATGCTTTTCTACATTGACGAGTTTCCCGAGCGGCTGCACCACCCCAAGGAATCGAATCTGCTCTTTCCAAGGGTGGTCAAGGCCTCGCCTGCGGTCCTGGGGGCCATCGACCGGCTCGAGCGCGACCACATGCACAGCGAAAAAGCCGCCCGCGAGCTGCAGCACCTGCTGCTGGCCTGGGAGCTTCTGGGGGCCTCGCGCCGACAGGCCTTCACCGAAGCCATCGGCCGGTATGTGGATTTCTACCTGGACCACATGCACCTGGAAGAAGCGGTCATCCTGCCCGAAGCCGAGAAGGTGCTCAGCGCAGCCGACTGGGCCGACATCGACGCGGCCTTTGCGAAAAACGCCGACCCGCTCACCGGCCACCACCCGCCCAGCGGTGAATACGAGAAGCTCTTTGGACTGATCGTCCAGCACGCCCCCGCACCCATCGGGCTGGGCTGAACGAACCGTACGGCCCAGCCGTGCCTGCGAAGGTCGATCAGGTGCCGTGCTCCCGGCGCTTGTCTCTGGAGAACCAGGTGACATAGAGCACGGGCAACACCACCAGCGTGAGCAGGGTGGCGGTGATGAGTCCGCCAATCACCACAATCGCCAGTGGCCGCTGGGTTTCGGCACCGATGTCGCGGCTCAGCGCCATCGGCAGCAGGCCCAGGGCCGCCAGCAGTGCGGTCATCAACACCGTGCGCAGGCGCTGCATGGCCCCCTCACGCACGGCGTCGACCACGCTGTAGCCGGCATTGCGCAGCTGCTGGAAGACCGACAGCATCACCACCCCATTGAGCACGGCCTGGCCCGACAGCGCAATGAAGCCAATGGCCGCCGAGACGGACAGGGGGATGTTGAAGAGCCACAGCGCCACAAAGCCGCCGATCAGGGCCAGGGGCACGTTGATGAGGATCAGCGCAGCCGACTTGAAAGAGCCGAAGGCATCGAACAGCAGCACAAAAATCAGCAAGAGCGAGATCGGCACCACCACCGACAGGCGCTGCATGGCGCGTTCCTGGTTTTCGAACTCGCCGGACCAGTTGACCACATAGTTGTCGGGCACCTTGACACGGGCCGCGACCCGCTGCTTCATGTCTGCCACCACCGATCCCATGTCGCGGCCCTTGATGAAGATGCCGATCGCCATGGTGCGGCGTCCTGATTCGCGCGCGATGTTCATGGCACCGCTGACCTGCTCGATCCGGCTGACCGCGCCCAGATTGACGTAGCCGCCCTCGGGGCGAGGAATGGGGATGGACTGCAGCTCCGACAGCGCGCGCCGGTCGCCCGGCAGGCGCACGGTCACATCAAAGCGGCGCTCGCCCTCCCACAGCGTGGTCGCGCCCTTGCCGGCCAGTGCAACTTCGATCACGTCCTGCACATCGCCCACGTTGAGCCCATAGCGCGCGGCCTGCTCGCGCTGGATATTGATCAGCAGCTGTGGCAGATCGCCCTGGCGGTCGATCTCGGCACGGCTGACGCCGCGCACCTGCCGGATCTCGCGCTCAATGGCCTCGGCGGTTTGTCGCAACACCGCCAGATCGTCGCCCGCCACCTTGATGACAATCTGCCCGTCGATCTGCGAGATCGACTCGAGCACGTTGTCCCGGATCGGCTGCGAGAAGGTCGGCTCCATGCCGGGCAGGGCGGAGACGGCACGGTCCATCTCCTCGATCAGTTGCTCGCGTGTCACCCCGCGGCGCCATTGCTCAGGCGGCTTGAGGTCGACAAACACCTCCGCCATGCTGATGGTCTTGGGGTCGGTGCCGTCCTCGGGCTGCCCGGCCTTGGAGACCGTGGTGCGCACTTCGGGCACCGCCAGCAGGGTCTGGCGGACCTGGCGCAGCACCCGCGAGGCTTCGTCGTTGGACACGCTGGCCGGCAAACGCACATTCACCCAGATGGTGCCTTCGTTGAGCTCGGGCAGGAACTCCGAGCCCAGCCGCGCGGCCGCCACCATGGCCAGCGCGAAGCAGCCCAGTGCCACGCCGACCACCTTGCGGCGGTGCGCCAGCGACCAGTCGAGCACCGGCATATAGATCCGCTTGGCGTGGCTGACCACCCGGTTGTCCGCGTGCGGCAGACCTTTGCGCAGCATCCAGTAACTCAGCAGCGGCACCAGGGTCAGCGAAAACACCAGCGCCCCGATCAGCGCCGCCGTGACCGACAGCGCCATCGGCTGGAAGATCCGCCCCTCATGGCGCTCGAGTGCAAAGATCGGGATGTGGGCGGCGATGATGATCAGCATCGAAAACAGCGTCGGCCGCCCGACCTCGTTGGCCGCCTGGGTGATGAGCGTCTTGCGCTCTTTTTCGTTCATGCCCTCGCCACGCTCGGCCAGCCGGTGCATGATGTTTTCCACTACGATCACCGCACCGTCGACGATGATGCCGAAATCCATCGCCCCCAGGCTCAGCAGATTGGCCGGCACGCCCATGATCTTCAGGCCCATGAAGGTCGAAAGCAGGGCCAGCGGAATGACGGCCACCACCGCCAGGCTCGCGCGCAGGTTGGACAGGAAGATGTAGAGCACCAGCGACACCAGCAAGGCGCCCTCCACCAGGTTGCGGAACACGGTCGAGAGGGTCTTGTCCATCAGCCAGGTGCGGTCGTAGAAGGGCACAATCTGCACGCCCTGTGGCAGGTTGCGCGCATTGAGCTCGCGGATCTTGTCCTTGACGCCCTTGAGCACCACGCTGGGGTTCTCGCCCTTGCGCATGAGCACGATGCCGGTGACCACATCGTTGTCCATGTCCTGCCCGACTGTGCCCAGGCGCGGGACCGCACCGACCTTCACCTGCGCCACATCGCGCACCAGGATGGGCGTGGCGTTGCGGGTGGCCACCACCACCTGCCCGATTTCCTCGGACGAGCGCAGCAGGCCGATGCCACGGATGGCGAACTGCTGCAGACCCTGGGCCACGTAGCTGCCCCCGGCGTTCGAACTGCCCCGGCCCAGGGCGTCCAGCAGATGCTGCAAGGTGAGCTTGTGTGCACGCAGTTTTTCCAGGTCGGGCTGCACCTCGTATTGCTTGATGTAGCCACCCATGGCCACCACATCGGCCACACCGGGCACCTGGCGCAGGGCCCGCTCGACCACCCAGTCTTCCAGCGTGCGCAGCTCGGTGGTGGTCTTGCCGTCGCCGCGCAGCCGGTAGCGCATGATCTCGCCCACCGGGGTGGCGTTGGGCGCGATATTGGCCTCCACGCCCGGCGGCAGATCCACCCCGCGCAGCCGCTCATTGACCTGCTGACGCGCGATGTTCACATCGGCGTTGTCGTTGTAGGTGACCACGGTGAAGGACAGGCCGAACTGCGTGTGCGAGAACACCCGGATCGCATGTGGCAGCCCTGCCAGCGCCACCTCGAGCGGCAGCGTCACCTGCTTTTCCACCTCCTCGGCGGCGCGGCCCGGGTACAGCGCGATCACCGTGACCTGGGTATCGGTCACGTCCGGGAAGGCTTCAACCGACAGGTTCTTGAAGGCGATCACCCCCGCCATCGCAAACAGCACCGTGCCCAGCACGATGAACAGGGGCTGGTTGAGCGCGTACTGGATCAGCTTCTTCATGGCTTGACCGCGCTGGCGCCATGGACGGCCTGTTGCGCCAGGCGCAGCTCGCGTTCGAGCAGCAGGCCGTTTTCGCTGACCACCTGTTCACCGGCCTTGAGCCCGGCGCTCAGCAGCACGCGTTGCGTCCCTTCGTGGAAGACGGCCACGTCGCGTGCCTCGAACACGCCGGCGGCGCTGCACACAAAAACAAAATGCTGGCGCCCCCGCAGGAAAACGGACGACGCCGGCACTTCCAGCATGCCGCCGACCTGGCGTTCGTACCGTGCGCGCGCGAGCATCTCATTTTTGAGCAAGCGCGCCGGGTTGGCGACCGCAGCACGCACTTTGATGGTCCGGGTGGATGGATCGATCTGGTCGGTGACCGCCTGGACGGTGGCCTGCAGGACCTGCGGCTCCAGCGAGGGCACCAGCAGCGCCACCTGACTGCCCGGCCGCAGGTCGCGCAGGTCGGCTTCCTGGGCGTCGATCTGAACCCACAGGCGGGTCGGGTCGGAGACGATGAACAGCGCCGCACCGTTGTGCTCCGGGCGCAGCTCCTGGCCGGGGTTGATGTTGCGCTCGACCACCGTGCCGGCGATGTCGCTGCGCAAGCCCAGCTGCTGGTTGACCGCCAGGGCGCTGCCATACAGGCTGGTACGCGCCTGTGCGCGCGCGGCTTCGGCCTGTGCGCGTGCGGCCTCGGCTTCGGCCAGTTCCAGGTCCCTGCGGGCGACCACCCCGGCCTCGAAGAGTTCGCGCTGGCGTTGCAGGGTTTGCTGCGCCAGTCGCGCATCCGTCAGCGCCCGGGCGGTGTCGGCCTGGGCGGCGCCGAACTCCGGCGAGGCCAGCTGCGCCAGCACCTGGCCGGCCGCCACGGACTGGCCCACATCGGCCAGGATGCGCCCCACCCGCCCGGCGAATGCAGGATAGATGCGCTGGGTCTTCTCCTCATTCCAGACGATGCGCGCCGGCAGTTCCACCGTCAGCCCCTGGGCCGGCTGGGCCGGCACCGTCACCAGCAGCCGGAGCTGCGGGTGATCGGCCGGGTAGCGCAGCCGTTGCTGCTCGATGATGGGTTGCGCCACCGGGCTGGCCGGCTCGTGCCTGTCCTGGCAGGCGGCGAGGGCCGCCAGGCCGGCCGCCAGCAGCAGGGGGCGGATCAAAGTCTGGACCATGGGTGTGCTCTTGGTGTGCTGTTTATTGGGGGCTCAGGGGGGCGGTGCGCAGCTGCCAGGCGCCCTGCGCCCGCGCATGCTCTTGGCGTACGCCGGTGGCTTCGAGCTGGGTGCTGCGCAGTGTGCGACGCGCATCGATCAGCTCGGTCAGGCTCAGGCCGCCCTTGCTGTAGGCCAGCTCGGCCTGGCTTGCCACTTGCCTGGCCTGGGGCAGGATACGGCTCTCGTAGCCCTGCAGGCGTTCGCTCTGGCTTTGCCAGGCCTGCAGCAGGCCCAGCAGGTCGGCGCGCCCCTGGATGCGGGCCTTGTCGAGCAGGTCACGGGCCTGGTCCTTGAGTGCCAATGCGCGACGGATCTCGCTGTCAAAGCGGGAAAAGCCGTTGATCGGCACCGAGATCCGCACCGCCAGCAATCGGTCGGTTTTCTCGCCGGTCGGGAAGTGGTCGAAGGTGGCACCCAGCGTCGGGTCGGCGTGCTGCAGGGCCAGGGCGCCCTGCAAGGCGGCTTCCAGGGCCGCCAGGCGTTCGCGCGCAGCGGCCACATCGGGCCGCTTTTCCACCTGCTCGTCGATGTCATGTGCGCTGGCGGGGGGCAGGGCCTGTGGCCAGCCGCCTTCGGCACGCCATCCTGCGGCGGGCACGTTCTGGCCGGTCCAGGCGGCCAGCGCCTGCATGGCCTGCTGCTGCGCCAGCCGGGCCGACAGCAGGTCCGCCTCGGCGCGCGCCGCTTCGATGCGGGTGCGTGCCGCGTCCTGGGCGGACAGGTCCCCGGCCAGCAGCCGCCGCGCGGCGCTGGCGGCCAGGGCGCCGGCACTGGCGGCCAGCTCCTGCAGCGCATGCACCCGCTCCTGCGCGGCCAGCAAGGCGTAGAAAGCGTCCAGTGCCCCGATCTGCTGCTGCACCTGCATCTCCTGTCCCTCGGCGGCCACCGCACGCGCGGTCCGCTCGGCCGCTTCGGTGCGCAGGCCGCGCTTGTTGCCGCGCTCCCAGGTCCAGTCCACCCCGAGCGATTTGTCCAGCCGCTTCTGGCTCCAGAAACCACCGCTGCCGGCGCCGTTGCGCACATCGATGGAGGCCACGCCGGCCGAGAGCACGGGCGCGGGCGACCGGTCGGCGCTGCGGGCCTCGGCCCGGGCCGCCTGGCTGGCGCGCTGTGCGGCCAGCACATCGGGGTTGTGGCGCGCGGCCTGCAACACCTGGTGCAGCGCCAGTGCCGAACCCAGCGGGCCGGCCGGCAGCGTCTGCGCCGGCGCGGCGGCGGCCAGCATCAGGGCCAGCAGGGGGGCCGGCCGAAACAAGTGTCGTATCCTCATGCCCTGTTTATCCAAGAAACGGCCTGACCAGCACCTGACTTGCCGGGCCGCCACCGCCCACCCGCCCATGCGCATCCTTCTGGTCGAAGACGATTCCGTGCTGCAAGCCGTGGTGCAGCGCAGTCTGCGCGAGAGCGGCCACCGGGTGGAGGTCGCCGGTGACCTGGCCACGGCGGCCCACTGGTGGCGCGTGCAGGCCTTCGACGTGGTGCTGCTGGACCTGAACCTTCCCCTCGATGCCCGTGCGGGCAGCGGTCTGGGCAGCGGTCTGGTGCTGCTGCGCGAGGCGCGCGCCCGCGGTGACAGGACCCCGGTGCTGGTGCTGACCGCGCGCAACCGCACCGACGAGCGCATTGCCGGGCTGGACGCCGGCGCCGACGATTACCTGGGCAAGCCCTTCGAGCTGGCCGAGGTCGAGGCCCGCCTGCGGGCCCTGGTGCGGCGCAGCCAGGGGGCCGAGGATGTCGTGCAGGTTGGCCGCTTGCAGCTCGATCGGCCGGCCTGCCGGGTGCTGGTGGACGGGCAGGCGCTGGGCCTGCCGGCACGCGAATACGAGGTGCTGGCCGAGCTGCTCTCGCCGCCCGGACGCACCGTCAGCAAGAAGGACCTCTCGGACAAGCTCTCGGACCTGCAGGACGCGCTGGCCGACAACGCGCTGGAGGCCTTCATCTCGAGGCTGCGCAAGAAGCTGGCGGGCTCGGGTGCCTCCATCCGCACCCTGCGCGGCCTGGGCTACCGCGTGGAAGAAGACAACGGGACCGAAAGCGCCGCATGAACGCCCAGCCGTCCTTGCGCCAGCGCTTGCTGCGCCACGTGATCGGGCCGCTCGCCCTGACCTGGCTGCTCGGCGGGTTGATGGCCCTGGCCGTGGCGCGCCACTTCACCCAGCAGGCCTTTGACCGTGCCCTGCTCGACGATGCCTATGCGGTCGCCACCCATGTGCGGCATGCCGAAGACGGGGGCCTGACCCTGGGCCTGACCGCTGCGGAAATGAGCACGCTGCTGTTCGACCAGAACGAGTCGATGTATTTCGCGGTCTACCTGGAAGACGGCCAGCTGCTGGCCGGCCATCCGGGGCTAAACCTGCCGGCCTTGCCGGCCCGCCATGCGCCGCACTTCACAGAAATCGATTTTCAGAACCGGCCGCTGCGCGCGGTGGTCATTGCCCGCACGCAGCCCATTGCGTTCAAGGTGGTGGTGGGGCAGACCACCCGCAGCCGCAACAGCCACTTTGACCAGCTGCTGTTTGTCTCGACCGTTCCGCAGGTCCTGCTGCTGGGGCTGCTGGCGCTGTGGCTGCGCCGGGCCATCCAGCAGGAGGTGCAGCCCCTGATGGACCTGGAGCGGGCGGTGGCCCGGCGCGATGCGCGCGACCTCACGCCGGTGCTGGTGTCCAGCCGCACGCGGGACGTGCAGCAGCTGGGCCAGGCGATCAACGACCTGCTCGCCCGGGTCGGCCGCACCGTGCGCAGCCAGAAGGAGTTTGCCGGCAATGTGGCGCACGAGCTGCGCACGCCGCTGGCAGGCATCCGTGCGCTGACCGAATATGGTCTCTCGCACCGCGACCCGCAGGTCTGGCGTGAACAGCTCGAGCGCATCGCCAGCAGCCAGGCGCGTGCCAGCCACCTGGTGGATCAGCTGCTGGCGCTGGCGCTGGCGCAGGAGGCGCGCGAGGTGCTGCAGCCCCAGCCGCTGCGCCTGGACGAGGTGGTGCGCGAGGCCCTGTTGCGCCACCTGCCGCGCGCCGACAGTCTTGGCGTGGACCTGGGCGCACGCGGCATGGACGGCCCGGTGACGGTGCTGGCCCAGCGTGCCCTCCTCGAGGGGGTGCTCGACAACCTGATCGACAATGCCCTGCGCTATGGCCGCCCGGCCGATGGGGCGGCCGCCTGCATCACGGTGGACATCGGCCCCCAGGAGGGTGGCCGGGTGTGCCTGTCGGTGCTCGACAACGGTCCGGGACTGGTGCTGGCCGAACGAGAACGCCTGCGCCAGCGCTGGGCCCAGGGCTCGGCCGGCGAGGCCCTGGGCCAGGGCTCGGGGCTGGGGCTGGCGATTGTGGCCGAATACGCCCGCATCATCGGGGCCACGCTGAGCCTGGAGGCGGGCGAGGATGGCGGCGGATTGCGCGTGAGCCTTGCGCTCGATCAGGCCAGCGAAGGGTAGTCCAGATAGCCCGCATCGCCACCGCCATACAGCGTGGCGCGGTCGAGGGTGTTGAAGGGGCCGCCTTGTTTGAGCCGCGCCCCCAGGTCGGGGTTGGCAATGAAGGGGCGGCCAAAGGCCACCAGGTCCGCGCCTTCGGCCAGCGCCTGCTGGGCCAGCGGCAGGTCGTAGCCGTTGTTGACCATCCAGGCGCCTTGCCCGCCGGCAGCGCGGTAGGCCTGCCGCAGCGCGGCATAGTCAAAGGGTGCCGGGCCTTGCTGGTGCTCGCGCGGGCCGCCCGTGGCGCCTTCGATCAGGTGCACATAGGCCAGGCCCAAAGGCGCCAGTGCCTGCACCACGTGGGTGAACAGGGGCTGGGGCGCGTCGTCGCTGGCGTCGTTGGCGGGGGTCACCGGCGAGAGGCGGATGCCGGTGCGCTCGCCGCCGATCTCGTCCACCACGGCCTGCATGACTTCCCGCAAAAAGCGGGCGCGGTTGTCGATGCTGCCGCCGTAGGCATCGCTGCGCTGGTTGCTGCCGCGGCGCAAAAACTGGTCGATCAGGTAGCCGTTGGCGGCGTGCACCTCCACGCCGTCCAGCCCGGCGGCAATGGCGTTGGCGGCGGCGCGGCGGTAGTCCTGCACGATGCCGGGCAGCTCGGATGCCTCCAGTGCGCGCGGTGCCGAGGTCTCCACAAACTTTGCCTGCCCGTCCACCAGCAACACGGTTTTGCTTTTGGCGGTGATGGCCGAGGGCGCCACCGGTGCTGCGCCGCCGGGCTGCAGGCTGGTGTGCGAGATGCGCCCCACATGCCACAGCTGCATGACGATCCGGCCGCCTTCGGCGTGCACCGCATCGCTCACCTGCCGCCAGGCCGCCACCTGTTCGGCGCTCCAGATGCCCGGCACATCGGCGTAGCCCTGGCCCTGGTGGCTGATGGCGGTGGCCTCGGTGACGATCAGGCCTGCCCCGGTGGCGGGGTTGGCACGCTGGCGGTAGTAGCTGGCCATGCGGGCATTGGCCAGCGCGCCGGGCGCGCGGTTGCGGGTGAGCGGGGCCATCACGATGCGGCTGGACAGGCGCAGCGCGCCCGCGGTGGTGGGGTCAAACAAGGTGCTCATGGTCTGTGGCGGTGGAAGGTCAAACGTCGTAGCCGGGGCTCTCGCGCTGCAGCTTGCGCAGCAGCGACGGCCAGACGAACTGACCGCCCAGGCCGCCGGTTTGTACCCGCATGGCATGCGAGATGCCGTCCAGGATCTGCGGGTTCACCGCCGTGAGGTCCTGTGCGCCCGCCTGGCCCGCCAGTGCGTCGACCTGGATGCGGCAGGTGTTCTCGAAGGTGTACATCGACAGGAAGGCGTCGGCGATCGTCTTGCCCACCGTGAGCAGGCCGTGGTTGCGCAGCATCAGGAAGTTGGCGCTGCCCAGGTCGGCCTGCAGCCGCACTTTTTCCTCGTTGTGGATGGCCACGCCTTCGTAGTCGTGGTAGGCCAGCGAGGCCAGCACAAAGGTGCTTTGCTGGCTGATGGGCAGCACGCCATGTTTTTGCGCGCTGACGGCCACGCCCGCGCGGGTGTGGGTGTGCAGCACGCACAGCGCATCGTGGCGTGCCGCATGCACCGCGCTGTGGATCACGAAGCCTGCGGGGTTGACGGGATGGGGGCTGTCATCGAGCTTGTTGCACTGCATGTCCACCTTGACCAGGCTCGAGGCGGTGATCTCATCGAACATCAGACCGTAGGGGTTGATCAGGAACTGCGCCTCGCCGCCGGTGACCGAGGCGGGCAGCTTGGCACTGATGTGGGTGAAGACCAGATCGCTCCAGCCATACAGCGCCACCAGCCGGTAGCAGGCAGCCAGGTCCACGCGCAGCTGCCACTCATCGGCATGCATGGTCTCGGGTTTGTGGTTCATGCGCTCTCCTTGCATTGGTGACTGTAGGAGCGGTCTGCGACCGCGATGCCGCCCGGCAGGCCACCCCGCGTCCATCGCCGCGGGTCGCCGCGCCTGCAGCAGATGCAGGGAGCTTAGCCCGGACGGGTCAGCTCCTCCAGTCGCGCCAGGAACACCCGGGCGTGTGCGCCCTGGTCGTCGCGCGGGCCGCACATTTCCAGCGAGGGCATGAGCTGGCTGCACACGGCTGGCCGCCCGGGCTGGCCGAAAAGGCGGCAGCGTTGCGCTTCATCGAGCTGCACGCAGGGCACGCCGGCCGGTTTGCCTTGCGGCATGCCCGGGATGGGCGAACTGATGGAGGGCGCGGTGCAGCAGGCGCCACAGCCCGGGCGGCAGGCCGGCGTCACGGCCTGGGCCAGAGCACCCACAGGCGCAGCGGCTGTTTGAGCCGGCCGGCCAGCTCGCCGGCTTCGGGGCCGGAGCCGGCGTAGAAGTCGGCGCGCACCGCGCCGACGATGGCGGTGCCGGTGTCCTGGGCCAGCACCAGCCGTTGCAGGGTGGTCTGTGCGCCGCTGGAGGCCAGCCACACCGGGGTGCCATAGGGGATGCTCAGCGGATCCACCGCGATCGAGCGGCCGGCCGTCAGGGGCACGCCCTGTGCGCCCTTGGGGCCGGGCAACTCGCCGCTGGGCAGGCTTTCCTCGCGGAAGAACACATAGCGGGGGTTCTGCCACAGCAGCTCCTGCACCCGCGCGGGGTTGCGCGCGATCCAGGCCTTGATGCCAGGCCAGGAGGCATCGCGCACCAGGCCCTGGTCGAGCAGCCAGCGGCCAATGCTCCGGTAGGGCTGCTCATTGGTGCCCGCAAAGGCCATGCGCACGGTGCGCACCCGGCCATCGGGCTCGTTCACCCGCACCAGGCCGGAGCCCTGGATGTGCAGCACCATCGCGTCCACCGGGTCGGCGAGGTAGACCAGCGCCTTCTCGCGCAGCGCGGCGCGGGCCTGCGGCAGGGTGTCGATGTCCTGGCGTGTGTACCAGGGTTTGCGGCTGGCCAGCTCGGCCGGTGCCGCATGCACTGGCACATGAAAGCGCCCGCCCGGCCGGCGGCTGCCCTCGAGCACCGGCTCGTAGTAGCCGGTCAGCAGGCCTTCGCTTTCGCCCTGCAGGCTTTCTACCCGGTAGGGCTGCAGCTTCTCGCGCAGCCAGGCCTGCCGGCTGGCCAGGGGCGCATCGGCCAGCTGCCGCAGCTGCGGGCACAGCGCGCGCCAGCCGGGGCTGGGCCTGTCACAGCTGCGCAGCCAGGCAGGCCAGGCCTCCTGCAGGGCGTCCTGCTCCAGGCCCGGCAAAGCCTGCCAGGGCACGGCCACCCAGCGGCTTTTGGCTTGCAGCAGGGGCGCCGGCAGGGCCTGCGGGGCCGGCGGGGCCGCCGCAGGCGGGGCCGGCAGCTGCAGTACCGCCGCCGGCGGCGGGCTCGAACAGCCCGAGAGCGTGCCTACAATGCCCAGGGACAGCGCAAACAGCGCAGTCGCTATCCTTGTGTGGTTCGGGAGAAGTTGCATGGCGTTGTTCTTGCTGGAGGCCCTGCTGGCGCTGGTCGTCCTGATCGGGATTGTCTGGTGGACCATGTTTTCCGGACGGCACAAGGGGGAACTGCCGCCGTCCGATGGGCCGCCATCGCCGTCCGCGCCGGACCCGAAGGACAGCGACAAGCCTTAATCGAGCAGGGTTGCGGCCCCCTCGAAGCGCTGCGCGTAGTAACGGTTGCTGAGCTGGTCGATGCGTACCCCCGTGCGCGGGTTGCTGGCGTGCACAAAGCGCCCATCGCCCACATACACCCCCACATGCGAATGCCGCGCACCCAGGGTGTTGAAGAACACCAGGTCGCCCGGCAGCAACTGGTCAGGGGCCACCGGCCGCGCTTTTCTGCCCAGTTCGGCCGAGCTGCCCTGCACACGCAGGCCGATGGCCTCCTGAAAGACGTGGCTGACCAGGCCCGAGCAGTCAAAGCCGGTGGCCGGGCCGCGGCCACCCCATCGGTAAGGGGTGTCGAGCAGGCCCATGGCGTAGAGCGCCACATCGTTGCGCGCTGGCTGGGGGGGGCGCGGCGCGGCGGGCGTGACCGCCACCGGTGCCGGCACCGGCAGCGCGCCACAGCCGGCCAGCAGCGCCGCGGTCAGCAGCAGGGCGCACCGCCGCACGCGGCTCATGCCGGCTCCCGCAAGAGGTTGGCCAGCTCGACGGCAGACTTGACCTGCATCTTGTCGAAGACCCGGGCGCGGTGGACCTCGACCGTGCGCACGCTGATGTCGAGCTGGTCGGCGATCAGCTTGTTGGGCAGGCCTTCGACCACCAGGCGCATGACGTCGCGCTCGCGCTCGGTGAGGTCGGCCAGGCGCAGCTGCAGTTGTTCCTGCTGCCGCCGCTCGGCCAGGCGCCGGGCCGAGAGCGCCAGCGCCTGCTCAATGCGGTCGACCAGGGCGTTGTCGGAAAACGGTTTTTCGCAAAAATCGAAGGCGCCGCGCTTGACGCTTTCCACCGCCGTCGGCACATCCGCGTGTCCGGTCAGGAAAATCACCGGCCAGGCCTGCGCAATGCCGCGTGCCAGCAGCTCTTCGAACAGCGCCAGTCCGCTCATGCCGGCCATGCGCACATCCAGCAGGATGCAGCCGACCGTCGCTGGTGATGGCGGCTCTTGCCCATCGACCTGCTGCGCCTGCAGTTCGGCAAGAAAGTGTTCGGCGCTCTCGAAGCTTGCACTGAGCAGCCGCCGTGTGCGCAGCAGCCAGGCCATGCCTTCGCGCACGCCGGCATCGTCGTCGACGATGTAGACCATGGCATCGGGGGGGCTGTACATGGCGCGATTCTAGGTCGTGGCCGGCCCCCCGGGCCGGCTGGCGGGCAGGGTGAATCGGAAGATGGTCCCCGCCGGCGTGTTGGGCTGGTGCTCCAGGTGCCCGCCATGCTGCTCGATCACGGTTCTGCACAGGCTCAGACCCAGGCCCATGCCCTCGGCCTTGGTCGTGAAAAACGGCGTGAACAGTTGCTCGGCCACGACCGGGTCGATGCCGCTGCCGCAGTCGGCCACGCTGAACTCGAGCCAGCCCTGCTGGGCGTTGGAGGCGGCGCGCTGCACCTGCAGCACCAGCAGGCGCTCGCGGCACTCGGGCCGGTCCATCGCCTGCATGCCGTTGCGCGCCAGGTTGAGCAGCACCTGCTCGACCATGGTTCGGTCGCACAGCACATGGGGCAGGTCCGGCAGGACTTCGGTGCGCACCTGTACGCCGAGCTTGCGCGCCTGCAGGTTGACCAGCGGAGCGATGGCCTCCAGCAGGGTGCGCGGCGGCAGGGCTTCGCGCGCCTGGTCGCGCCGCCGCACGAATTCGTGCACGCTGTGGATGACGCGCCCGGCGCGGCTGGCTTGCTCGGAGATGCGACGCAGGGCCATGTGCACATCGTCTGCCAGTGCCTGTCCGGTGCCGGCGTGACCGATCAGGTTGAGCGAGCCGTTGGCGTAGCTGGCAATCGCGGCCAGCGGCTGGTTGAGTTCGTGGCTGAGCAGCGACGCCATCTCGCCCACGGTGGCCAGGCGGGCGGTGGCCTGCAGCCGTTCCTGGCTGGCGCGCGAGAGTTCCTCGATGCGCCGCTGCTCGCTGATGTCGAGGATGGCGCTCATCCAGCCGGTCTGCTGGCCTTCGCTGCTGATCAGCGGGGCTTCGATGATCAGCACCGGAAAGCGTGTCCCGTCCTTGCGCATGAACACCGACTCATGGCCTTCACGTGGCGGCACATTGCCGGCCAGACGCACCGCCTGGCGCTGCTGGTATTCATCGGCCATCTCGGGCGGCCAGTAGGGCATGGGCGCGGTCTGTCCCATCAGCTCGTCAGCCGTGAAGCCGACCATGTCGCAGAAGGCCGGGTTGACGTAGGTGATGCGTCCTTCGTGGTCACGCGCGCGCAGCCCGGTGACCAGCGAGTTTTCCATGGCTTTTCGAAAAGCCAGTGCTTCGGCCAGTTCGCGCTCAGCCTTCAGGCGCCGCCGCGAGTCGCGCACCAGCAACACCACCACGGTGATCAGGGCGATCGACATGGCGGTGACCAGCGCGGTCAGCACATTGGGGTAGAGGTCGGGCGCGTTGCGCCGTCCGTCCATGCGCAGCACCAGGGTGTTGCCCGGCAGGTCCAGCAGCTGCTGTGCGGTGAACAGGCGGTGGCCGCGCCGGTCGCTGCCGGCCATCGCCAGCCGCGTGCCGTCGGCTTCGGTGAAGGAAAGCAGATTGCGCTGCGCAAAGCTCTGGCCCAGCCGTTCGGCCAGCAGCTCCTGCAGGCTGTAGACCAGCACGGTGTAGCTGATCAGGCGCCGCTCGACCATCACCGGCACGCACAGTTCCATCACTTCCATGCCCAGGCCGCTTTCCAGTGGCAGGTAATAGCTGCTGGAGTAGGCCGGGCCGTTGAATTGGCGCGCGCTCAGGCAGGAGCGCATGGTCTCGTTGAGGGTTTCGTGGCGTGGCGTGCGTGTGTAGATCGGCTCGCGCAGGGGCGAGTCCACCGCATCGAGCAGCCGCCATTGCGTATCGCGTTGCTCCACCCGCAGCCATTCGCGTTTGTCGCGCAACAGGGCCAGCAGCGCCTCACGGCGTTCGGCCTGGGCTGGCGCGCTGGCCTGCACGCCCTGCAGCAGCTGCACATCGCGCGCCAAGCCGGAACGCAGGTCGCTCACCGCATCCTGCGTGTCGCGCTCGAGCTCGGCCTGGACCTGGCTGGCCTCGTATCGGCCAGCCAGCCAGACCACCGTGGCCAGCAGGGACAGGACCAGTGCGATGAGCGCCAGCCACAGCGCCAGGCGACCCGCGCGCCAGGGCAGCAGGTCGTCCAGCGTCCGCCGCGCGCCGCGCAGGGCCCGCCGCCAGACCTGGCGCCAGTGCTCGAGCCGGCCGATCATGGTGGTTTGCCGCCGCCAGGCGACTCGATGCGGGTCACACGCGGCTCGCTCCAGCTGCCGTCGACCATGAACTCCTGGATGCTGGCTTTGGACAGGGGCCGGCTGAGCAGCCATTGGGCCAGGTAAGCGGTCAGGCCGACCATCGGGTTGATGGCCAGGCCTGCGACCACCGAAGCGCCACCGGCATTGAGCTGCGGCAGGATCAGCACCCGCAGTTGCTGGCTTTCCCGGGCGATGTCGGCCGAGCCGTCCATCTTGACCACCGCGTTCACGCCTTCGATCTGCAGGTTGTGGGTGCTGGCGATGCCTTGCTGGATCTGCACATCGCCCTGAACCGAGTCGAAGGCAAAGCCTTCATAGAAGACGTCACGGAAGTCCAGCAGCAGGCGGCGTGGCAAGCCTTGCAGGCTGAGCACGCCCAGCAGTTTGGCCACCCCCGGATCGGCCTTGAGGAACTGGCCGCGGCCCATCTTCACCTGGAACTGGCCTTGCAGTGTCGGGTAATGCAGGGCCATCGGGGAGCCGTTCCAGCCGATCTGTCCTTCCAGGTGGCCGGCACCGGCCCGCAGTGCGCCCGGCGTGCCCAGCCGGGTGAGCAATGCGCCGGCGTCCTGCACGTCGAGCCGGAACTGCAGTTCGGTGCGCCGCGGCCGGTTCTCTGCCGCCACTGTCCAGCGGCCGCTGGCGCGCAGGGTGGCCTCGGGCACGCCCACGTTGAACTTCTGCAGCTGCCACTCGCGGCTGCCGCTGCGCGGCGCGCGCACCTCCGGGTTGCTGGCCTCGATTTCGACACGGCCCAGGCTTCTGCCGCGCAGCACCAGTTCGTCGATGTGGATGTCCAGCGCCGGCATGCTGCTGGGCGGGGCCTCCATCATGGACTCGACCTCGCTGACGGCCGCTGGCGGCAAGTTCAGCCGGGTCAGCCGCGCAAAGAGCCGACCGGACTGCTGGCGATCGGGCGGCAGGTACTGGGCGCTGCCGTTGAGCTCGCGCGCATCCACCTGGGCCCGCCAGGTGCTGCCCTCGCGGCTGATGCTGGCCACCACATCGTGCAGTGTGCGGCCTTCGGCCAGCAGGGTGCCGGCCTGCAGGTTGAGCCGGTTGGGCAGGTAGCTGCGCCAGGCTTCGCCTTCGTCCGCGCCGGCCGCCGCGCCCGAAGCCAGCGCTGCCGCCCAGGCGTCCACCGGCAGTTGTTCCAGCCGCACCGCGGCAGACACGCCCTGCTCGGGCAAGCTGCGGTTCGGGCCTGCGCGCGCACCCACCTGCAGGTGGCCACGCAGCACGCGGGGGCTGGTGCCGGAGAGGTCACGCACATACTGGGCCCAGACCGCCTGGCCCAGCTCGATCTGCAGCAGGTCCTGCGCCCTGGGGGCGCCCAACTGCACCCGATTGCTGATGCTCAGGGGCATGGCCTGCGCCGCCCGCTTGGCCAGTGGCGCCGGCAGGTTCAGCTCCAGCCCCTCCAGCGAGCTGCGCACCGTCAGCTCGGGCAGCTGGCCTTGCCAGCCCAGGGTGGCGCTGTAGCTGGTCTGTCCCTGCATCTGCCGTGCCAGCACATCCAGCGGTGGCAGGTCTTTGGCACCGCGCAGGCCCTCGGCACTGACCTGCCCCTGGGCCCGGATCAGCAAGCGCGGTTCACCCGCTGGCACCGGCCCGCTGCGCAAGCCACCTTCGAGCCGGGTGGTGCCGCCCAGCAGCCTTGTCTGCACGCCCTGCAGGCTGAAGCCCGACTCGGTGAATTGCAGCGTGCCCTGGGCGCGCGCCAGCAGGGGCACCTGGGGGTTGATCTGGACATCGTTGCCGGCCAGCAGCACACTGCCCTGCACCCGCGTGTCCTGGGTCCGCAGCAGCGGAATGGCCAGCTGCAGCCGGCCCTGCAGGTTGCCAGTGGCGCTGGCCTGCGAGAGCACGCCCGCGAGCATGCTGTCCAGCGGCGACTGCTGCAGGGTGCGCAGCAGCTGCTGTGCCGGTCCCCGCAGCTCGGCCTGCACATCGAGTTTTGCATCGCGCACCAGGTTGGGGATGTCGGCCCGCAGCCGGCCCACCTGCAGTGCTTGCTTGCCCTCGCCCAGCCGCGCACTGGCGCCGCTCAGGCGCATGGCCTGGCGCTCAAACACCAGTTCACCCTGCAGGTCCTGCAGCGCCGGCCAGGGTGGGCTGCCGGCGGGCAACAACGCCGGCGGCACGGCGGCCAGCTCCACCCCCTCGAGCCGGCCGGCAAAGCGGAATTCGCCGTCCCTGGGCTGGGCCATGGGAATTTTGGCCAGGTCGCCCTTGATGCGCACCTGCAGGTTGTTCAACCGCCCCTTGCGCACGCTCTCACGCACATACTGGCGCACATCGGCCGGCAGGCTCAGGGGCAGGTAGCGGTGGATGCGTGCCGCCTCGGCGCGCACCACCTGGGCTTGCAGGTCCAGCAGTCCCGGCCCGCGGCTGGCGGCCTGCCATTGGCCCTGCACCTGTCCCTGCAGGTCCTCGTTGGCCAGCTGGGCCTTCCACTGCGCCGAGGCCAGGGCGTCGCCCCGCAGGTCCCAGCGCAGCTCGCCCTGCAGCTGCTGCAGGGGCAGGGTGTCTTCTTCGGTCAGGCCCGGCCAGCGCAGCCAGCCGCCCTGGGGCATCTTCCATTGCAGCTGTCCGCCTTGCTGGCTGAACTGGGCGTTCACCTGCGCACCGGCGATGCCGCGCCCGCCGGGCGCGGGCCCCGGTCGGGTTTGCAGGTGCAGACCGTCCACTTCGATCTGGCCCTCGTAATGGGTGATCGCCTGCCTGGCCTCGCCCTCCCATTGCAGGCGCAGGGCGCGCACCTGGCCAGAGGCCTCGTGGTCCGCCAGCGCGCCGTGCCAGGCGGCCGGCAGCGGCAGGCGCAGCGCCACCTCGCGCAAGGCCTGCAGGTCCAGCCGGTCACCCTGCAAGCGCCCCCTGGCAGGCGTTTTGCCCTGGGCCTCGTTGTACTGCACCGCCAGGTTGCCGCCGGGCCAGGTCAGACCCTGGTCGCTCACAAAGGCCAGCTGTTCGGTGGCGACTGACCAGTCGTGCAGGCCCTGGCGGCCGGAGACGCGGCCGGAGATTTTTTCAAAGCCCAGCGGCGCCAGCTCGGGCGCCAGCCGCAACCGCACCCCGCGCAGATCGACGTCGGCGCTGCCGCCTGCCCACTCGCCGGCCACAATGTCCGACCACAGGCGCAAGCGCCCCTGGCCGGTGAGCAGGTCCGCGCCCAGGCGCACATGGTGGCGCAGCTGCGAAACGTCCACCTGCGGAAACCAGGCGAATGCCTGCCCGTTCCAGTCGGCCAGCTGCCCCGGGTGGGTCGACAGCAGGCCGCGCTGGAACCGCCCCATCAGCACAAAGCGCTCGCCCCAGTCGGCCGGCGGCGTGGCGTCCAGCCGCAGCTCGTGCTGGTGCAGCCGGTTGCGCAGCACGATGTCCACATCGCGCAAGGTCAGGGTCGGGGCGTCCTCGGGCGCCAGGCCGCTGCGCTGGGAGGCGCGTTCGGAGGTCCAGCGCACGGCGCCGCCGCGCACCAGCACCTCGCGCTGACCGAACAGCCAGTCGGCGGCCGCGCTGCTGTGCCGGCCGGGCGCCCCTGCCGTCAGGCCGGCGACCAGCCACTCGCCGGCGGCGGTGTGGCGCACTTCCAGCTCGGGCCGGTCGAGCACCAGCTGCTCGAGGTCCAGGTGCAGGACCGAACGCACGCTGATGGCCAGCACCACGCGTGGCAGCTTCAGGGCGGTGCGCCCCTGCTCGTCAAGCAGCTCGATGTCGCGCAGCTCGAAAGAAGGCGCCCAGCCGGTCGATTCGGCCTGCAATGCGCCGATGCGCACCGGCATACCCATGGCGCGTGTGGCCAGACCTTCGAGCTCGGGGCGGAAATCCGCGATTCGCGGCACAATCCAAAAGTGCAGGGCAGCCCACCCCATGCCGATGCACAGACCCGCTGCCAGCGCGAGCCACCCCACCGCGCGCGCCAGTCGCGTCAGCCATGAAGCAGGTCCGGAGAATGTGGGCACTGAGAGCCTGTGTTTGAATCAGAAAGTCAGCGGAATTATGACCGGCAGCGAGCAGCGCACAACGCAGGATGGGACAGTTCCCGCACCGCTTTTGGATCTTCCATCACATTCGCGTCTGGTCCAGCGCCTGCGCCGCCGTTATGCCGACCTGCTGGGGCTGCTGCCGTCCGGCCCGCCCACCCGTGAACACCTGAGCCAGACCCTGGCGAGCCTGCGCGCGCGCGGCCTGGCGCTCGATGCGGCATTGCGCGTGCTGCGCCAGCTCACGCTCGAGCGCCTGGTCCGGCTCGACACCGCGCAGCAGGCGCCCTTGTCAGACATCACCCGTGCCATGACCTGGCTGGCCGAAGTCACGCTGGACGCGGCCTGGCAGCAGGTACAGGACGACCTCGATGCCCTGCATGGCCGGCCGACCACCGCGGCGGGCGCGCGCGCCGAGCTGTGGATCGTCGGCATGGGCAAGCTGGGCGCGCGCGAGCTCAATGTCTCCAGCGACATCGACCTGATCTATGTCTATGACGAAGACGGCCAGACTGCCGGCAATGCCCAGGGCAGAGGCCAGATTTCCAATCAGGAGTACTTTGCGCGCGGGGTCAAGCGCATGCATGCACTGATTGGCGAGACCACCGAGCACGGCTTTGTCTTTCGCGTCGATCTGGCGCTGCGGCCCAATGGCAATTCCGGCCCCAGCGTGGTGTCGCTGGGTGCGCTGGAGGAATACCTGCTGGTGCAGGGCCGCGAATGGGAGCGGTTTGCCTGGATGAAGAGCCGCGTGGTGGCGCCGCGCAGCGCCGTCACCGGCGGCTCGGCCCAGCAGTTGCGCGGGGTGGTCCTGCCCTTCGTGTTCCGCCGCTACCTGGACTACAACGTGTTCGAGTCGCTGCGGGTGCTGCACCAGCAGATCCGCGACCATGCCAGCAAGCGCAGCGCCGGCCATCCCGAGCGTGCCAACGACGTCAAGCTCTCACGCGGCGGCATCCGCGAGATCGAATTCACCGTGCAGCTGCTGCAGGTGGTGCGTGGCGGCCAGTTCCCGGAATTGCGCACCCGCCCCACGCTGGACGCGCTGCAGCGGGTGGCCCGGGCCGGCCTGATGCCGCCGGCCATGGCGCAGGCGCTGGCCCAGGCCTATGTGTTCCTGCGCCAGGTCGAGCACCGCATCCAGTACCTGGACGACCAGCAGACCCATGTGCTGCCGACCGTCGACGAGGACCTGGCCTGGATCGCACAAACCCTGGGCCACCCCGATGTCCGCAGCTTCCTGACCACGCTGGACGCCCACCGCGAACTGGTGGCCGAGGAATTCGACACCCTGCTGGGGGGCGACCGGGAATGCAAGGGCTGCGGTGGCAAGAACGCGGCCCGTTTTGGGCGCGAGCATGCCGAGCTGGAGGCGGTGCTGGCGGATTTTTCCGGACCGGTGCGCGAGCGCCTGGCGCAGTGGAACGACAACCCCCGGGTGCATGCCTTGCGCGACGACGCGCGCGGCCGCCTCATGCGCCTGCTGCAGCGCAGCGCACAGTGGCTGCGGGAAAAGCGGGTCAGTGACGAAGCCGTGCTGCGCATGGCCGACTGGATCGAGCCGCTGCTGCGCCGCGAAATTTACCTCTCGCTGCTGCTCGAGCGGCCGGCCATCCACGAGCGCCTGTTGCGCTTGCTGGGGGCCGCGCGCTGGCCGGCGCGTTACCTGGTGCAGCACCCGGGCGTGATCGACGAGCTGGCCGGCGGCAACCTGTTTGGCAGCCGCTTTGACCCGGTCGAGTTCGAGGCGGAGCTCGAAGCCCGACGCGCCGCACTGGCACGCACCGGCGAAGACGACGAGGAAAGCCTGCTGGACCTCCTGCGCCGCGCGCACCACGCCGAGCAGTTCCGCACACTGGCCCGCGATGTCGAGGGCGTGCTCAGCGTTGAACAGGTGGCCGATGACCTCAGCGCCCTGGCCGACGCCGTGCTGCGGGTGACCGCCCGCTGGTGCTGGGACCGTCTGAAAAGCCGCCACCGCGAGGAGCCCCGTTTTGCCGTCATCGGCTACGGCAAGCTGGGCGGCAAGGAGCTCGGTTACGGCAGCGACCTGGACATCGTCTTCGTCTACGACGACCCGGACGAGCGGGCCCAGGAGGTCTATGCCGCCTACGTGCGCAGGCTGATCAACTGGATGACCGTCAAGACCGGCGAAGGTGATCTCTACGAGATCGACACCGCCTTGCGGCCCAACGGCAATTCCGGTTTGCTGGTCACCCGTTTTGTGGCCTACGCCGACTACCAGCAGCAGCGCGGCAGCAACACCGCCTGGACCTGGGAGCACCAGGCCATGACACGGGCACGCTTTGTCATGGGCCTGGAGAGCCTGCGCCCGGCCTTTGACCAGGTGCGGCATGCCGTCATCAGCGCCGCCCGCGATGCGGCCAGCCTGAAGGCTGAAATCGTGGCTATGCGCGAAAAGGTGCGGGCGGCCCATCCGGTCCCGGCGGGCCGCTTTGACCTCAAGCACAGCCCCGGTGGCATGGTCGATGTGGAGTTTGTGGTGCAGTTCCTGGTGTTGCTGCACACCGCCCGCCACCCCGGGCTGGCCGACAACCTGGGCAACATCGCCCTGCTGCTGCGCGCCGAGGCGGCGGGCCTGCTCCCGGCCGGTGTGGGCCAGGCTGCCGCCGACGCCTACCGCGAGATGCGGCGGCTGCAACACCGCGCCCGCCTCAACGAGGACCCCACGGCCCTGCCCGAAGACCAGCTGTTGCAGGCGCGCGATGCGGTGCTGGCCCTGTGGCAGCAGGTGATGCAATGAGGGCGCGACGGCGCCAGGCCACCCGATCTGACCGACAATCGGGGGGTTCACCAGCCGAGTTTTTTGATGACCGACACCAGCCGCCCCGCCCTTCCCGACCGCCTCTCGATTGAGCCGCGCAGCCCGCACCATGTGCCGGCGATCTTCGAGCACGACATTGGCATCCGCTTCAACGGCAAGGAGCGCACCGATGTGGAGGAGTACTGCATCAGCGAAGGCTGGGTCAAGGTCCCGGCCGGCAAGACGCTGGACCGCAAGGGCAACCCCCTGATGCTCAAGCTCAAGGGCCAGGTCGAGGCCTTCTACAAATGAAAAGGGCCCCGCGGGGGGCCCTGCCGAGCAGGCGGCGGTCTCAGGCCCGCGGCATGCAGTCGATGAAGCTCTGGCGCTGCATCAGCTTCTCGAAGAGCCGCTGCAGATTGGGGTGCGCGCTGCGCCAGTCGATCTGCGGGAAGCGGAAGTCCAGGTAGCCCAGCGCACAGCCCGTAGCGATGTCCGACAGGCTCATGTGCACGCCCGAGCAGTAAGGCTTGTCGCCCAGGCCACGGCCCATGGCCGCCAGGGCGATGTTGATCTTCTCGAGCTGGCGTGCGATCCAGGCCTGGCTGCGCTCGCCCTCGGCGCGGCCGGGCCAGATGGCTTCCATGCGCGCCAGCAGGGCCGCATCCATGACGCCATCGGCCAGCGCTTCCCAGGTTTTCACTTCGGCACGCTCGCGGCCGCTGGCGGGAATCAGCTTGCCCACCGGCGAGAGGGTGTCCAGGTATTCCACGATCACCCGCGAATCAAACACCGCCTCCTGGCCTTCCATGATCAGGCAGGGCACCTTGCCCAGGGGGTTGGATTCGTGGATGCGGGTTTGCGCCGACCAGACGTCTTCCGTCACGAACTGGTAATCCAGTTTTTTCTCGGCCAGCACAATGCGCACCTTGCAGACATAGGGGCTGGTGAGTGAGCCAATCAGTTTCATGGTTGTTCCGGTTAACGTGCTGGTCCCGATTCTAGAGGGAAGCTCCCGACCGCCCGGGCAGGCGGGCCATGCGGCGCGCGCACCGGTCCGGGAAAACCCGCCCCGCCTACAATCCGGGCATGAACTTTGCCCCGATTTCCGCCCTCTCGCCGCTGGATGGCCGTTACGCCAGCAAACTCGATGCCTTGCGCCCGCTGGTCAGCGAGCTGGGCTACATGCACCGGCGCGTGCAGGTCGAGATCGCCTGGTTCATCGCCCTCTCGGATGCCGGCTTCGAGGAGTTCAAGCCCCTGTCTCCCGGCGCGCGCAGCTACCTGACGGGCCTGGTCAAGCATTTCAGCGAGGCCGACGGCCAGGCCATCAAGGCCTTCGAGAAAACCACCAACCACGATGTCAAGGCGGTGGAGTACTGGATCAAGTCCAAGTTCAAGGACCGGCTGGAGCTGGAAAAGAACGCCGAATTCGTGCACTTCGCCTGCACCAGCGAGGACATCAACAACACCAGCCATGCCCTGCAGATCAAGCATGCCCGCGCCGAGGTGCTGCTGCCGGGCCTGGACGGCATCATTGCCCGGCTGCGCGAGATGGCCCACGCCTTTGCCGAGGTGCCCATGCTCAGCCGCACCCACGGCCAGACGGCCAGCCCCACCACCGTGGGCAAGGAGCTGGCCAACGTGGCGGTGCGCCTGGCCGGCTGCCGCGAGCAGATCGCGGCCGTCAGGCTCATGGGCAAAATGAACGGCGCGGTGGGCAACTACAACGCCCACCTCTCGGCCTGGCCCGACTTTGACTGGGAAGCCTTTGCCCGCAAGGTGGTCGAAACGCCTGAGCTCGGTGAAACCCAGAGCGCGCAATGGGGACTGGGCCTGAACTTCCAGCCCTACAGCATCCAGATCGAGCCGCACGACTACATGGCCGAGCTTTTCGATGCGGTGGCCCGCAGCAACACCATCCTGATTGATCTGGCGCGCGACATCTGGGGCTATGTGAGCCTGGGGTACTTCAGGCAAAAGCTCAAGGACGGCGAGATCGGCTCCTCGACCATGCCGCACAAGGTCAACCCGATCGACTTTGAAAATGCCGAAGGCAATCTGGGCCTGGCCAATGCGGTGCTCAGGCACCTGTCGGAAAAGCTGCCAATTTCGCGCTGGCAGCGCGACCTGACCGATTCGACCGTGCTGCGCAATGTCGGCGTCGGCCTGGGCTACACCGTGCTGGCCCATGCCTCGCTGATGACGGGCCTGAACAAGCTCGAACTCAACGAGGAGGCGCTGGCCGCCGACCTGGACGCCGCCTGGGAAGTGCTGGCCGAGCCGATCCAGACGGTGATGCGCCGCTATGGCGTGCAGGGCGCCTATGAACAGCTCAAGGAGGTCACGCGTGGCAAGACCGTCACCGCCGCCGACCTGCACAAGCTCATCGAGAGCCTGCAGATCCCGCAGGCCGACAAGGACCGCCTGCTGGCCATGACGCCTGCCACCTATGTCGGCAAGGCCGCCGAGCTGGCGCGCCGGGTCTGATGCCATGGCCCTCAAGTCCACCATCTACAAGGCGAACCTGTCGATCGCCGACATTGACCACGCCTACTACGCCGACCATGCGCTGACGCTGGCGCGCCACCCCAGCGAGACCGACGAGCGCATGATGGTCCGCCTGCTGGCGCTGGCCCTCAATGCCCATGAGCTGCAGGACACCTGCGGCGGTGACGGCACGCTGGCCTTCGGCGCGGGCCTGTCCGACCCGGACGACCCGGACCTCTGGCTCAAGGACTTCACCGGCCAGACCCGCCTGTGGGTCGAGGTCGGGCAGCCCGAGGAAAAACCCATCACCAAGGCCTGCCAGAAGGCCGACGCGGTGCGCCTGTACTGTTTCAGCCATGCGGCCGAGGTCTGGTGGAAGGGCATCGAGAACAAGCTCGGCCGCCTGGACAAGTTGCAGGTGTTCCGGGTGCCGACCGAGGCGTCGCAGGAACTGGCCCGCATGGCCGAACGCAGCATGCAGCTGCAGGCCACGGTGCAGGACGGCGCGGTCACGCTCAGCGGCGATGCGGGCAGCGTCCACATCGAGCCCGTGCGCTGGCGTTAACCCGGTGCTGCCGGGCGCCCCGGCGTGCCCGTGCCTGTGCCGATCGACCAGGCGCTGCCCATCGAGGCCGTCATCACCAGGGCGATCGCCAGCCATTGCTGCAGCGTCAGGCCTTCCGAGAGCATGATCCAGCCGGCCACCGCGCCCACTGCCGGCTCCAGGCTCAGCAGGATGCTGAAACTGCGCTTGGGCAGGTGTTTGAGCGCATACATCTCCAGCGCATAAGGCAGGGCGCTCGAGAGTGCCGCCACGATCAGTCCCGGCCAGAGCCAGTCGAGGCGAAACAGCGCGCTGCCTGCATCCATGAGCGCCACCGGCAGCACCACCAGCGTGCCGGCCAGCATGCCCATGGGCGTGGCCTGCTTGCCGTAGCGCTGCGCCACATGCTGGCCAATCACGATGTACAGGGCCCAGCAGGCCCCGGCGGCCAGCGCGAAGGCGATGCCCAGCGGATCGAGCGCGCCCGGACTGTCCAGGCCGCGCAGCGGCAGGATCAGCAGCAGCCCGGCAAGCGCCAGGCCCACCCACAGCAGGTCCAGCCGGCGGTGCGAGGTCCACAGCGCCACCGCCAGTGGCCCGGTGAATTCGACGGCAATCGCCAGCCCCAGCGGGATGCGGCCGATCGCCAGATAGAACAGCAGGTTCATGGTCCCCAGGGTCGCGCCGTACAGGGCCAGCGGCGGCAGGTCCGTGGCGTGCCAGCGCCTGCGCCAGGGCCGCAGCACCAGCACCAGCAGCAGGGCGGCCAGGCCGATTCGGTAGGCCGAGATGCCGGTGGCCCCCATTTGCGGGAACAGGGTCTTGGCAAAGGAGGTGCCAATGCAGAGGCACACCAGCGAGCCCATCAGGGCCGCCACGGGACGGACAGGGAAGGTCAACAGCGCACTCGCTCCGGGTGATGGGGGCAAAGCCTGCCCCGCTCAGGGGCATGGTCAGGGGCATGATAGCGCCGCATACAATCTGCGGCTGGTCTGCGCTGCCGGCTTCTGCCGTGCGCGACAGCTTTCGTACCGACGATTCCCGTGGAGTCCCCATGATCATTTCTTCCGCTTTTGCCCAAACCGCTCCCGCTGCTGCTGCCGGTGGCGACATGCAGTCCACCCTGATGAGCATGCTGCCGCTGCTCCTGATGTTTGCGGTGCTGTATTTCGTCATGATCCGCCCGCAGATGAAAAAGCAGAAAGAGCACCGCGCCATGATCGAGGCCCTGGCCAAGGGCGACGAGGTCGTCACGGCCGGTGGCCTGCTGGGCAAGGTCAGCAAGATCGGCGAGGCTTATATCGGTGTTGAGCTGGCCTCCGGAGTGGAAGTGCAGCTGCAGCGCAACGCGGTCGTCCAGGTGCTGCCCAAAGGCACCCTCAAGTGATCCCCCCGGGCGTGCCGGCCAACGGCCTGCGCGCCTGATCGCCCTCTCCAGCGGCCCCGGCCGACGTCCAACGCCCCATTCATCATGAACCGTTATCCGGTCTGGAAGTACGCGATCCTGGTTGTCGCGCTGCTCCTGGGTGCCCTCTACACCCTTCCCAACTTCTTCGGCGAAGCGCCGGCCGTGCAGGTGTCTTCGGGCAAGGCCACGGTCAAGGTGGACACGGCCACCCTGGCCAGGGTCGAGGAGGCACTCAAGGCGGCCGGCCTGGCCCCGCAGACCATCGCCCTGGAAGGCACCTCGGTGCGCGCCCGCTTTGACAGCACCGACAACCAGCTCAAGGCCAAGGATGCGATCCAGAAAGCCCTGATCCCTGACCCGGCCGACCCGCCTTACGTGGTGGCGCTCAACCTGGTCTCGCGCACCCCGGCCTGGCTGAGCGCGCTGCATGCGGCGCCGATGTACCTGGGCCTGGACCTGCGCGGCGGCGTGCATTTCATGCTGCAGGTGGACATGCAGGCGGCCCTGACCCAGCGCGTGGAATCGCTGGCCGGCGACATCCGCAGCCTGCTGCGCGAAAAGGACGTGCGCCACGGCGGCATCGCCCGCAATGGGCAGACCCTGGAACTGCGCCTGCGCGAGACCAAACAGCTGGCGGCCGCCAAGAATGTGCTGGCCAACCAGTTCCCCGACCTGCTGGTGTCCGAAGTCGCCGAAGGCACGGAATACCGGCTCACCCTGGCCATGAAGCCCGAGGCGGCGCGCAAGGTACAGGAACAGGCACTCAAGCAGAACATCACCACCCTGCACAACCGCATCAACGAGCTTGGCGTGGCCGAGCCGGTGATCCAGCAGCAGGGCCTCGAGCGCATCGTGGTGCAGTTGCCCGGTGTGCAGGACACCGCCAAGGCCAAGGACATCCTGGGTCGCACGGCCACGCTCGAAGTGCGCATGGTCGACGAGAGCACCGAAGCCCGCAGCGCCGAGCAGGGCCAGGGCGTCGTGCCCTTTGGCACCGAGCGCTACCTCGACCGCGATGGCCGGCCCCTGATCGTCAAGAAGCAGGTGGTGCTGACCGGCGACAACCTGACCGATGCCCAGCCCGGTTTTGACAACCAGACCCAGGAGCCGGTCGTCAACCTGACGCTGGACGCCAAGGGCGCGCGCATTTTCAAGGACGTGACCCGTGAGAACGTGGGCAAGCGCATGGCCATCATCCTGTTCGAAAAGGGCAAGGGCGAAGTCGTCACCGCGCCGGTGATCCGCACCGAGATCGGCGGCGGCCGGGTGCAGATCTCCGGCCGCATGACCACGGTGGAAGCCAATGACACCGCCCTGCTGCTGCGCGCCGGTTCCCTGGCCGCGCCAATGGAGATCATCGAGGAGCGCACCATCGGACCCAGCCTGGGCGCCGAGAACATCGCCAAGGGCTTCAACAGCGTGACCTGGGGCTTCCTGGTCATCGTCGCCTTCATGTGCGTCTACTACGCCATGTTCGGCCTGTTTTCCAGCCTGGCGCTGGCGGTCAACCTGCTGCTGCTGGTGGCGCTGTTGTCCCTGCTGCAGGCCACGCTCACCCTGCCCGGCATGGCGGCCATGGCGCTGGCGCTGGGCATGGCGATTGACTCCAATGTGCTGATCAACGAGCGCGTGCGTGAAGAGCTGCGCAACGGCGCCAGCCCGCAGGCGGCCATCCATGCCGGCTACGACCGCGCCTGGGCGACGATTTTCGACTCCAACATCACCACGCTGATTGCCGGCGTGGCCCTGCTGGCCTTTGGCTCCGGACCGGTGCGCGGCTTCGCGGTGGTGCATTGCCTGGGCATCCTGACCAGCATGTTCTCGGCCGTGTTCTTCTCGCGCGGCCTGGTCAACCTCTGGTACGGCGGCAAGAAGAAACTCAAGAGCGTGTCGATCGGTACGGTCTGGCGCCCCGAGGGCGGCGCTGTGGTCAAGGCCGAATAAACGGGAGAAAAGAAATGGAGTTTTTCAAGATCAGAAAAGACATCCCGTTCATGCGGCACGCCTTGGTCTTCAACGTGATTTCCTTCGTGACCTTTGCGCTGGCGGTGTTTTTCCTCTTCACCCGTGGCCTGCACCTGTCGGTGGAATTCACGGGCGGCACGCTGATGGAAGTCAGCTACAGCCAACCGGCCGACCTGAACAAGGTCCGCAGCACGGTGGCCGGCCTGGGCTTTGCCGAAACGCAGGTGCAAAACTTCGGCACCGCCCGCGATGTGATGATCCGCTTGCCTGCACAAAAGGGCGTGAGCACGGCCCAGCAAAGCGAGAAGGTGATGGCGGCCCTCAAGGCCGACGCGCCCGATGTGCAGCTGCGCCGCACCGAATTTGTCGGACCGCAGGTGGGCGATGAGCTGATGGAAGACGGCCTCAAGGCGCTGGCCTTTGTGGTCATCGGCATCATGGTCTATCTGGCGATCCGTTTCGAATGGAAGTTCGCTGTCTCGGCCATCGTCGCCAACCTGCACGACGTCATCATCATCCTGGGCTTCTTCGCTTTCTTCCAGTGGGAGTTCTCACTGGCGGTGCTGGCGGCGGTGCTGGCGGTGCTGGGCTACTCGGTCAATGAATCGGTGGTGATCTTCGACCGGATTCGCGAGAACTTCCGGCGCATGCGCAAGATGGACACGATCGGCATCATCGACAATGCCATCACCTCCACCATCAGCCGCACCATCATCACCCACGGCTCGACCCAGATCATGGTGCTGTCCATGCTGCTGTTTGGCGGCGAGACGCTGCACTACTTCGCCATGGCCCTGACCATCGGCATCTGTTTTGGCATCTACTCCTCGGTCTTCGTGGCCGCGGCGATCGCCATGTGGCTGGGTGTCCGGCGCGAAGACCTGATCAAGCCGCTCAAGAAGGATGGCGACCCCTCCGACGAGAACCACGGCGCGGTGGTGTGAGCCTGGCGTACAAAGACAAAAGGCCCTGCGGGGCCTTTTGTCTTTGCCGGGCCCTCATCTCCGCACCACCCTTTGAAACAGCCCGCCCGGCAGGCGTTCGACCTGCCCGGCCAGTTCCAGGTCCAGCAGCTGGGCCTGCAGCCGGGCGGTGTCCAGCCCGCAGCGCGCCTGCAGCGCGTCCAGCCCAACCGGGTCGTGGCCGAGCCGGGCCAGCAGGCCGCCATCGGCAGGTGCGGGGGTGTCCAGTGCCAGTGGCACCTGCGAGAACGGGTCGGGCAGCCGCAGTTCGTCCAGCACGTCCCGGGCCGATTCCACCAGCTTGGCCCCCTGTTTGATGAGGGCATGGCAGCCCTTGCTCTGGGGCGAGTGGATGGAGCCGGGGATGGCGAAGACCTCGCGCCCCTGTTCGAGCGCCTGCCGGGCGGTGATGAGCGAGCCCGACCCGAGCGCTGCCTCCACCACCAGCGTGCCCTGGGCCAGGCCCGAGATGATGCGGTTGCGGCGAGGGAAGTTGGCATTGCGCGGTGGCGTGCCCAGCGGGCATTCGGAGAGGATCAGCCCGTGCTGCGCGATGCGCCGGGCCAGCGCCTGGTGGCGCGCCGGGTAGACCCGGTCGAGCCCGGTGCCCACCACCGCGAGGGTCGCGGGCTGGTCGGATGCTGCGCCTTCGAGCGCCCCTTCGTGCGCGGCGCCATCGATGCCCAGGGCCAGCCCCGACACAATGCACAGCCCGCTGGCGGCCAGGTGGCAGGCCAAGTCGCGCGCATTGTGCACGCCCTGCGGGGTGGGGTTGCGGCTGCCGACGATGGCCAGCGCCTGCGCCGGCTGCAGCTGGTGCAGCTGGGCAATGCGGCCCGTGGCATACAGCAGGATCGGCGGGTCGGGCGTCTGCAGCAGGGCGGCGGGGTAGTCCCTGTCGCCCAGCGTGACGATGGCGCGCGCATCGGGGCTGGCTTGCAGCCAGGCCCAGGTGGATGCATGCAAAGCGGCAAAGCCCTCTGGTTCTGCCGCCATGCTGTGGGCGATGCGGTGGCCGACCACGGCCGACCAGACGGCTGGCGGCTGGTCCCAGATGGCCAGAGGCGGTCCCAGCGCGGCCAGCAGCTTGCGCGCGGTTTCCGGCCCGACGCCCGGGGTCTGCAGCAGGCGCAGCCAGGCGCCCAGTTCCTCACGCTCGGTCAGCATGGGTCTCTCCTCCCTCTGGTCCTTTGCCGGACTCTGTCGCCGATTTTGGGTCAAAGCGCAGGCTGCGACAAGCACGCCACGGCAAGGAATTCGCCAGCCTGCGAAAATAGCGCCCATGGCCCTGCTTTCCATCCTCCGTTACCCCGACCCGCGCCTGCACACGGTGGCCCAGCCTGTACAGGCTTTTGATGCGCGCCTGCAGCAAACCATCGACGACATGATCGAGACCATGTACGAGGCCAAGGGCATCGGCCTGGCGGCGACACAGGTCGATGTGCACCAGCGTCTGATCGTCATCGACGTGTCCGAGACACGCGACCAGCCGCTGGTGCTGATCAACCCCGAGATCACCTGGTCCAGCCCCGAGCGGACCAAGGGCGAAGAAGGCTGCCTGTCGGTGCCCGGCATCTATGACGGCGTCGAACGTGCCACCGCCGTCAAGCTCAAGGCGCTGGACCGCACGGGCCAGGAGCAGCAGATCGAGGCCGATGGCTTGCTGGCCGTTTGCATCCAGCACGAGATGGACCACCTGATGGGCAAGGTGTTCGTCGAATACCTCTCGCCCTTCAAGCAGGGCCGCATCAAGACCAAGCTGGCCAAGGTGCTGCGCGACGAGCGCCGCTGAGCGGGAGCCAGGCTTGAAACTGGTTTTTGCGGGCACGCCCGAATTCGCGCGCGAAGCCCTGGCCGCCCTGCATGCGGCCGGCCACGAGGTCGCCCTCGTCCTGACCCAGCCCGACCGCCCCGCCGGCCGCGGCATGAAGCTGCAGGCTTCGCCGGTCAAGCAGTGGGCGCTGGACCACGGCGTGCCGGTGGCGCAGCCGCGCAGCCTGCGCCTGGACGGCAAATACCCCGAAGACGCAGCCGCGGCGCGCCAGGCCCTGCTGGCCACGCAGGCCGAATGCATGGTGGTGGCCGCCTATGGCCTGATCCTGCCGCAGTGGGTGCTCGATCTGATGAGCGGCGCCGGGCCGTCCCAAGCCGCGAAGGCCCCCTTGGGGGGCAGCGCAGCACACGAAGTGGCCAGCGTGGGGGTCCCGTTTTCACGGGGCTGCCTGAACATCCATGCCTCCCTCCTGCCGCGCTGGCGGGGCGCGGCGCCGATCCACCGCGCCATCGAGGCCGGTGACCTGGAAACCGGCATCACCATCATGCAGATGGACGCCGGGCTGGACACCGGCGACATGCTGCTGGTCAGGACGCAGCCGATTGCGCCCGATGCGACCACCGCCACGCTGCACGATGCACTGGCGGCCCTGGGTGGGCAATGCATCGTGCAGGCGCTGGCATCGCCCGAGGCGCTGCTGCGCACGCCGCAGCCCGCCGAGGGCATCACCTACGCCCACAAGATCGACAAGGCCGAAGCCGCGCTCGACTGGACCCTGGATGCCCGGCTGCTGGCGCGCCGCATCCGCGCCTTCGATCCCTTTCCCGGCATGACAGTGCCGCTCAGCCACCAGGGCAGCACCGAACTGCTCAAGCTCTGGGCGGCCGTGGCCGAACCGCTGGCCGTGCCCGCCGCGCCGGGCACGGTGGTGCAGGCCGATGCCGGCGGCGTGCGTGTGGCCTGCGGCCAGGGGCAGCTGTGCCTGACGCAGCTGCAGCGCCCTGGCGGCAAGCGCCTGAATGCAGCCGACTTTCTGCGTGGCTGCCCCTTGCAGGCCGGCCAGCGCCTGAAAGCCGACTGATGTTTTTTCTGCCGCACCTCTACCGGCACCCCGCTTTTCGCGAGGGCATGCGCGATGTCTCGCCGCAGGCGCCCGGCATCGCCGCCTGGGGCCTGATGACGGGCGTGGCCATGGTCAAGTCGGGCATGAGCGTGCCCGAGGCGGTGGCCATGACGATGACCGTGTTTGCCGGCAGTTCGCAGCTGGCGGCGATCCCCCTGATCGTGGCGGGCGCCCCGGCCTGGGTGATCCTGGCCACCGGGTTTTGCGTGAACCTGCGCTTTGTGGTCTTCAGCCTGCACCTGCGCCCTTATCTGATGCACCTGCCGCTGTGGCAGCGGCTGGGCCATGGTTACCTCACGGCCGACATCAGCTATGTGCTGTTCACCCGGCGCTTCCATCAGCCCGGCCAGACGGCCGAAGACCAGCGCGAGCAGGAGGCCTACCTGGCCGGCAACGACGGCCTGAACTGGCTGAGCTGGATCGTGGCCAGCCTGGCCGGCATTGCGCTGGCCAACATCATCCCCGCCTCCTGGGGACTGGGCTTTGCCGGCATCCTGTGCCTGCTGGGCATCCAGTGCTCCCTGGCCAGCTCGCGCATGCGCATCCTGTCGTCGGCGGTGGCCGGTGCGGCCGCGGTGCTGGCCTATGCCCTGCCGCTCAAGCTCAACATCGTCTTTGCCATCGCGGTGGCCGTGATCCTGTGCCTGACCGTCGAGCGCCTGCGCCCTGCGCCTTCCGGAGGTGCGGCATGAACGGCACCGACCTCTGGACCCTGGGGGTCATCCTGGGCCTGGCGGTGGTCACGGTGATCACCCGCAGCTTTTTTTTCATGTCCGGCAAACCCTGGCAGCTGCCCGCCTGGGCGCAGCGCGGCCTGCAGTACGCCCCGATCGCAGCCCTGTCGGCGGTGGTGGTGCCCGAGATCGTCATGTCTCAGGGCCAGCTCATTGGCAGCTGGCAGGATGCCCGTCTGTTTGCCGCAGCGGCCGGGGCGGCCACCTACTTCTGGCGCCGCGATGTGCTGCTCACGATTGTGCTGGGCATGGCCGTGTACCTGCCGCTGCACCTGGGCCTGGGCTGGTGACCCTTTGGCTGCAGGAGCGGCCTCTGACCGCTCCTACAGGGGGAGCAGGGTTTGTGCCGCGGCGGCGGCCCGGGCCTGCTGGCGGTGCTCGGCAGCCCGCTCCGCATAGCGGTTGAAGCGCCAGGACGTGCCCTCGAGCGAGATGCGGCGCCAGACGGCCCGCTTCTCTCCGGCGCTCATTTCGGTCCACAGCTGCACTTCCTCGAACGTGCGGCCGCAGCCTTTGCAGGAGGCATCCCCCTGGCTGGTCGAGCAGATCGCGATGCAGGGCGTGTCCGGCGTGGTGGCATACCAGTCCTGGAAGGCCTCGGCCGCATCGCGCGGCAGGCTGAATTCGTCGGCCAGGTCCTGCCGGTAGTACACCATCAGCGCATACACCTCGGCCAATGCGCGCAGCTCGCGCGGCAGCGTGACCCCGTCGGGTGAGGGGTTCTTGGCGCGCCAATGGTTGATGGCGGCCTCGATGTCGGTGATGTGGATTCCGGCCATGGTCTGAACAACAGGGGAGGCGATCATAGCCGCTGGACCGCCCCCTTGCCGGGCTGGCGTGTCCGGGGCTGCGCCCGCCGCCCCCATCGTGTGCCATGTCCTTGCGTCCACCGGGGAATTGCCGACCGGGGTGTAATCCTCGCAGAAGGGGAGTAGCTCCCTGCGGCAGATGAGCCATCTGCCATCAGCACGCCGTCATGACGAAGCCCAGCGGGCTTCCGGTGTGCTGGGCCCGGTGCTTCCGGGCTGAGCAAGACCTTCGATAAATGCCTGTGAGGGTTTGTCGAGGTCATGCGTGCGGCGCACTTCGCCGGACAGTCGCCCGACAGGGACAAGCCCCCCAGGAACCGTGCACATTTTGGAGAGAGACATTCATGGAATTCCTGTCTGCCCCCTGGTGGTCCGCCCTGCTGGCCATCATCCTGATTGACCTGGTGCTGGCCGGCGACAACGCCATCGTGATCGCCTTGGCGGCCCGCAACCTGCCCCCACACCTGCAGAGAAAAGCCATCATCTGGGGCACGGCCGGGGCCATCGCCGTGCGCAGCGTGATGACACTTTGTGTGGTCTGGCTGTTGCAGATTCCCGGCCTGATGCTGGTCGGTGGTCTGGGCCTGCTCTGGATTGCCTACAAGCTGATTGCCGACACCGGCGACCATGACGAACACGGCCCGGCCGCCACCACCTTCTGGGGTGCGATGAAGACCATCATCGTGGCCGATGCACTGATGGGCGTGGACAACGTGCTAGGCGTGGCCGGGGCTGCGCACGGCTCCTGGGACCTGGTCATCATCGGCCTGCTGGTGAGTGTGCCGATCGTCGTGTTCGGCAGCTCCATTGTGCTCAAGCTGGTCGAGCGTTTCCCCATCATCATCCAGGCCGGAGCCGCCGTGCTGGCGTTCACCGCTGCCAAGATGATCGTCTCCGAACCCGTCCTGGACGGCGTCTTTGACGCCCCCGGACAAGCCTGGCTGAGCTGGCTGACCTACGCCGTCGCGGTGGTCGGTGTGCTGGGTCTGGGTGCCTGGGCCACGCGCCGCAGCCAGCCCGAGCCTTCGGCCAACTGAACGACTCTCGCTGTTCAGCGCTCGAGCTGCATTTCCCGCAGCCGGGCCTGGACCTCGCGCACCCGGGTGTCCACGATCGAGGCCTCGATGTGCTCGCCCGCCTGCGGGTTGCCGCGCCGGGCCACATCCTGGGCGGCCCTGAAGCGGTCGAGTGCCCCTTGCAGGTCCATGCGTGCCAGCTGCGCCTCGCCTTCGGCCCGCAGCGCAGCGAGACTTTGCCCCTGCGCGGCCTGCAAGCCGGCAAGCAGGTTCCAGGCCTGCGCATCGTGTGGCGCCTCCTGCACCTGCAGGCGCAGCTGCTGCTGCACCACGGCAATGGCTGGATGGCCCGGCAGCCGCACCAGCGACTGCGCTGCCAACACCAGCTCCGGCCTTGGCCAGCGGCCCTGCATCACCGAGGGCTGCAAGCCCTGCAGCACCAGGGCATGTTCACCCCGCGCCGCCCGCAATTCGGCGCCGAGCAGGCGTGCCAGGCGTGCGGCGGCAGGCTGCTCGGCGGTCAGCGCCTGCAGTCGCTGCCATTGCTGCTGTGCCTGCTCGGGCTCGCGCAGCAGCTGGTGCGCCAGTGCGGCGGCGTACAGGCTGCCGGCCTGCTGCATCGGCGTGGCCTGCGCGGGCAGGCTGGCCGGCCAGCGCGTCCAGGCGCGCAGGCTGTCAACCAGCGATTGTGAGAGCACGCGTGCGCGGGCCGACACCAGCGCCTGCTCCAGGTCCTGTGGCGGGGCCGCGCCTGTGGTGCCCATCGGCAGACGGCTTTGCATGTCGGCGATCCGCTCGGTGGTCAGGGGGTGGCTGCGCAAATAGGGGAAGGCGCCGCTGTCATTGACGCCGGCGGCCTGCTGCAGCTTGCCGAACATGGTCACAAAGCCCCGCGGGTCGTAGCCGGCGTCGCTGAGCACGCCAAAGCCGACGCGGTCGGCCTCGCGTTCCATCTCGCGCGAATAGCTCAGCTGCGACTGGATCGCTGCGGCCTGGCCACCCACGATGAGGGCCTGTGTGGCCTGCGGGTTCTTGCTGGCCGCCAGTGCGCCGAGGATGAGCGAGCCGATCATCCAGGGCGCCATGCGGCCCTGCGCCTCGATTTGTCGAGCGATGTGCCGCTGCGTGACGTGGCTGAGCTCATGCGCCAGCACCGAGGCCAGCTCGTCGCGCGTGCCCACCGCCGCGATCAGCCCCAGGTGCACGCCCAGGTAACCGCCGGGCAGGGCGAAGGCGTTGACCGAGCGGTCCCGGCTCAGCAGGATGCGCCAGGCAAAACGTTCGCGCAGCTCCTGCGAGAGCTCGCCACGCGCCGCCGCCGCATTCACCAGTGGCGTCCACAGCCGGGCGATGTACTCGTCGAGCACCGCATCTTCGAGGAAATCCGGGTCGCGGTAGAGCTCGCGGATGATGCGGTCGCCCAACTGGCGCTCGGCTGCCAGTGAAATGGCTTCGCCCTCGCCCAGCGATGGCAAGGCATTGCGCTGAGGGAGCGCCGGTGTGGTGCACAGGCTCCAGCACAGCACGACCAGGCCCAGGCGCGCGGGCCAGCGATGGCCGGCAGCGGGTGGTGAGGGGATGGCTTTCAAGGTTCGGTGTTCGGGTCAGCAGGTGATTGACCGTATCATGCGCCATTGTCGTCAACCTTCCGTAAATCCCTTTTCGCGGCGGCCGCATGAGCACGAACACCTCCCCCCTGACCCACTTCGATGCCCAAGGGCAGGCCCACATGGTTGACGTCGGCGGCAAGGCCAGCACCCACCGCACGGCGGTGGCCGCCGGCCGCATCCGCATGCAGGCGGCCACGCTGGCGCTGATCGCGTCAGGCAGCGCCAAGAAAGGCGATGTGCTGGGCATCGCGCGCCTGGCGGGCATCATGGGCGCCAAAAAGACCAGCGAGCTGATCCCGCTGTGCCACCCGATCGCGCTCACGCGCGTCGCGGTCGAGTTTGAAGTGCTGCCCGAGGCCAGCGAAATCGCCTGCACCGCCACCGCTGAAAACGTCGGCCAGACCGGCGTCGAGATGGAAGCCCTGACCGCCGTGCAGGTCGCCCTGCTGACCATCTACGACATGTGCAAGGCCGCCGACCGCGGCATGGTCATCACCGATGTGAAGCTGCTGGA
>JACCED011607389.1_pt1 | contig 70645 bp, 72 predicted proteins | sample 7455021 | NCBI WGS metagenome assembly JACCED01 (sample SAMN15323456, study PRJNA562643) | freshwater metagenome | isolation source: river surface water | place: USA:Blue River Watershed | collected 2017-08-19 | reverse complement strand
CCTGAAATCGTTCATCGAATGATTGATAAATTACTTCAATTAAGAATTTTTCCGGATTTGAATGGGAAAACAAACCTGACGATTCATGATATTCATGGTGAAATTCTTTGCATTCCGAACTTTACGCTTTATGCGGATGTCAGTTCAAGTCGAAGGCCTTCATTTACCTTGGCTGCTAAATCCCAAGAAGCCAATCAACTGTTTATGATTACCAAACAATTATTATTGGCTTCCTATCCCCATGTTAAGTTTGGTGAATTTGGAACCGATATGAGCGTTGTAGTTCACAATCAAGGACCCTTTACTTTAATATTAGATAGCGATGAACAATAATAAAATTAGAGTGATGATTGGATTGAGTGGCGGTGTCGATTCCGCTGTTTCAGCCTATCTATTAAAACAACAAGGGTATGACGTCATTGCCGGCTTTATGAGAAATTGGGATGCTTTAGCAAATTCAGACCAATTAGGAAATCCAACTTTGAATCAAGATTTATGCCCTCAAGAAGTTGATTTTGCGGATGCTCAACTCGTAGCCGATAAATTAGGAATACCTTTATATCGCATTGATTTTGTTAAAGAATATTGGGATCATGTTTTCTCTTTCTTCCTAAAAGAATACGAACGTGGCCGAACACCCAATCCAGACATTCTATGCAACAAATACATCAAGTTTGATGCCTTTTATCAATTTGCAAAAAGTCATGGAGCTTCCTATATTGCGATGGGGCATTATGCGAAAAGAATCAATCATCCAGATGGCTTAGCTGGTATGCATTTATCGGTGGATGATAATAAAGATCAAACCTATTTCTTATCACAAATATCTCAATCTCAATTAGCACATACTTTCTTTCCATTAGCAGATATACCGAAAGAAGAAGTAAGACGAATCGCAAAGTCTCTTAATTTAGCAGTGGCCGAGAAAAAGGATTCTACTGGCGTTTGCTTTATTGGAGAAAGAAATTTTAGAGAGTTTTTAAAGAATTATATTCCTGCTCAACCAGGGATCATGATTGATATGGAGACGAAGCAACCCGTTGGGCACCATGAAGGTGTTTATTATTACACAATAGGCCAACGAAAAGGTTTAGGCATAGGTGGATCAAAATCATTAGGAAGTGATAAATGGTTTGTCGTTAAAAAGGATGTTAAAAACAACTTGCTTTATGTGGCCCAAGGCGAAGATAACAATTTTCTTTTGTCCGATGAAATAACAGTAGGTTCCTTAAATTGGATTCGAACGATACCGAAGATTGGCCAAACGTATATGGCACGTTTTCGTCATCGCCAAACCTTATTACCTGTGACCATTAAATCGCTAACAAATCAAACGCTGACCCTTACCTTTCCCAATGGTTACAAGGCTATTACACCAGGTCAGGGTGCTGTTCTTTATCATAATGGTGAGTGCTTAGGTGGGGGTCTTATCGATCAAATTTATTACCAAGGTCAGCAACGACTTTAGTATGCTATAATTTTTTTATTGAAACGAATCGTATAGGATGCCTTTAGCGACAACGATTAGGTGAAAGCGTTGGACATCATGTAACGAAGGCCACTTCAATACTAGCAACTAATCATTGCCGCTGACCACGTTAAGGTTATAAAGTGCATTGTGAAAAACACAATGAACAAGGATGGTACCACGATCAATTCGTTCCTTGCGTAGGTACTTTTTTTCTTTAAAAGGAGACAACATGAAAGTATTAACAGGTTCTCAAGTCCGGCAAATGTGGTTGACTTTTTTTGCTGAAAAAGGACATCAAATTATCGAAGGGAAGAGTTTGGTACCTTTTCAAGATCCTACGCTTCTTTGGATTAATTCAGGTGTTGCTGCTCTCAAAAAATATTTTGATGGAACTGAAATACCTCAAAATAAGCGTTTAACAAACGCGCAGAAAAGCTTACGAACAAACGACATAGAACAAGTTGGATATACTGCACGCCATCATACCTTCTTTGAAATGTTAGGTAATTTCTCGATTGGTGATTATTTCCGGAAAGAAGCGATCACCTGGGCTTTTGAATTGTTAACAAGTCCAAAATGGTTTGGATTTGAAATTGAAAAACTATATATGACATATTCACCACTCGATCTTGAAACACCAAAAATCTGGCAAAGTTTAGGTGTACCAGCCGATCATCTCTTCGCCATTGAAGGAAATTTCTGGGAGATTGGTGAAGGCCCATGTGGTCCTAATACAGAAATCTTTTATGATCGCGGAACAAAATACGATCCTAAAGGTCTTGGTGTTCGTTTACTAAAAGAGGAAATTTCTAACGACCGATACATCGAAATTTGGAACATTGTATTTTCTCAATTTAACGCCATTACCGGTGTTTCACGAGATAAATATAAGGAGTTACCTTCTAAAAATATCGATACTGGGGCCGGACTTGAACGCTTGGCGAGTATTTTCCAAAGCACACCAACAAACTTTGAAACAGATTTGTTTTTCCCCATTATTCAAGGCATTGAAAAATTAGCATCCATCAGTTATCAAAAAAGTGAATATAGACCGTACCGTGTGATTGCAGATCATATTCGAACCCTTACCTTTGCTCTTTCAGACGGAGCCATTTTCTCTAATGAAGGTAGAGGTTATGTTCTGAGAAGAATCCTTCGCCGTGCCGTTCGTTATGGGAAAAAAATTGGTATTCAAAAACCATTCTTAACATCTTTAATTCCTATTGTCTTATCGATCATGTTAAAGGACTATCCTTATTTACAACAGCATCAAACCACTGTTAGCAAGATGATTCTTCAAGAAGAAGAAAAGTTTTTAACAACTCTACAACATGGTGAATCCTTACTCAAACAGTATCTTGACCAAAAACAACCGATTACAGGTGAGATTGCATTTAAGCTTTATGATACATTTGGTTTTCCAGTTGAATTAACAAAAGAAATTGCAGAAGAACACCAATTATCAGTTGATATGGTTGGCTTTGAAAATCTAATGGAAAATCAAAGAGAACGCGCAAGACAAGCAAGGCAGACGGTTGGCTCCATGGCAAAACAATCTGCAGACCTTTTATCTTTTAAGCAAGAAAGTAAATTCATCGATGATGGAAAAATCATCCAAGCAAAGGTCATCGGAATTTTTAAAGATGGTATTCAAAAATCTTCATTAGAAGATGAAGGTGAAGTCATCTTACAACAAACGAACTTCTATGCTGAAAGTGGCGGACAATCTTCAGACCTAGGTTTGATGTCGAATGCCAACACTCAATTAGAAGTGGTTGATGTTCAAAAAGCGCCTCATAAACAACATCTTCATAAAGTATTGGTGCGTTTTGGTGTGATAAAAATTGGTGACTCACTTACCCTAGAAATTAATCGGCACCGTCGACAAGTCATTCGTCAACACCACTCTTCCTTACACTTATTACAAGCGGCACTAAAAAAACATCTTGGTTCGCATATCGTACAGCAAGGGTCATTTGTTGGTGATCAATATGCTCGATTTGATTTCAGCCACCCTAATAAAATTTCTGAACAAGAACTTTCCATGATTGAACAAGATGTTAATGACCAAATCGCTGCAGCTTCAGATTGTGTCATTGAACTCATGCCGATTGAGCAAGCAAGAAAAACTGGTGCAACTGCACCATTTGAAGAAAAATATGGTGATATTGTTCGCATCGTCACCTTAGGAGCCCGTTCAAAAGAATTTTGTGGTGGGACACACGTCAATAACACACAAGAAATTGGCATGTTTATGATTAGTTCAGAAGAAAGTATCGCTGCTGGAACTCGCCGTTTAGTTATTGTTGCAGGTGCTCCAGCTTACGCTTATTACACACAAAAAGAACGGATGATTAAGTCATTAAGAGACCAATTAAAGGCCGGTTCTGCAAAAGAAATCTTTGATCGTCTCAAAGCACTTATGTTAGAAAAAGACAGTCTTAAGGAATCATTATCAATAACCCAAGAATCCCTTGCAGAACAAACCTTTTTAACCTTGTCCAAACAATTAACACAAAAACCATTTATCAACGGTATTTTTTATGAACCAACCTTAACAAGGGTCCTATTAATGAGAGTCATGGATCGATTAAAAGGTAGCAATCCTGAATCAATCTTGGTGCTGATCGGGAAAGAAAATGATACTTATCCCATTGGATCTTATGTTGGAGCAAGTTTAAGAACACCGCAACGAAATGCTTCAGTGATCACCAAAACCATTGCTCAACAAATGCAAGGATCAGGTGGAGGTAAACCAGATTTAGCGTTTGGAGCCGGTAAGCAAATGATTGATATTAAAAATGTAATGAAGACATGGATTCCATAAAAAAGACTCAAACAACTTTGATTGCCTTTGATCTAGGATCAAAATCTTTAGGAATTGCCGTTAAAAATAAACTCGGCATGGTTTTACCTTTACCCGCTATTTTTTTTCCTCGTGTTGATGAAAGACAATTACTTCAACATCTCCAACAATTAATAGAAGAATATAAACCAAGTGAACTTATCTTTGGCATTCCTTTTCACGCAGATGGTCGAGATAGTGACCAAACTCGATGGGTCCAAGGTGTGGTTCACCGCTTTCAACTCTTGATTTCAGTTCCAATTCATACTGTTGATGAAAGATTTACGACCATTGAAGCGAAAGAAAGGCTACATATATTAGGCATTCCCGAAAAAAAACAAAAACAATACATAGACTCATTGTCAGCATGTGTTATCTTGGAGCAATATGAATCGAAATCTCGATAATACCTTGGAAATTGTCTTGGAAAATGGAAAAACTGAGATTTTTTATATATATTTCACATTTATTTTCAAATCACAAAATTATGTGATTTATTTCCATCCTTCTTCCGAAGATGATTTATATGTTAAACAATATGATGATTTGACACAAGAACTCAAAGAACCAACAGAAGAAGCCTTAAACTATGCAGAAACGATGATTGCAAATTATGAAGAAGAGTCTGATGAAGATAACGAAAATGATGGAAATTAAGTAATTTTATTGCTAAAATAAGCAAGCATTAAATTAAAAGGAGTATGACAATGGAAAATGAAAAAGTGCAATTAACCCGTGAAGGTTATGACAAATTAAAGGCTGAATTGAGAAATTTGATTGATGTCATTCGACCAGAAGTAATTGAACAGCTTGCCTATGCTCGTTCATTAGGCGATCTTTCCGAAAATGCAGATTACGATGCAGCAAAAGCAAGACAAGCCGATGTAGAACAACGTATTCGACAACTCGAAGATATTTTATCGAATGCATCGATTGTAGATGATGCATCCGGAAGTACAAAAATTGTCAGCTTTGGTAGAACCGTTAAGATTCTTAATTTATCAAATAAGAAAGAATATACCTTCAAGATTGTTGGCACGCATGAAACGAATCCTCGTGAAGGAACCATCAGTAACGTCTCTCCATTAGGGGAAGCCATCATGGGCGGTCGAGTCAATGACAAAGTGACCGTAAAAGCGCCAAAAAACTATCAAGTTCAAATTCTTAAAATAGAATAATTTAGTTTAAATATCATAGATTCAATTTAACCTCCCTATTGATAAGTGGAGGTTTTTTTATGTTCAAAATTATGATTGGTGTGTTGTTCTTTACGATTGTTACCTTAGTCGTGTTTCTAAATTTGGATCCCAATATTGTTCAGAACTCGATCACTGAAACGAGTTCATTGACGAATGATTTTATGACAGTAACCTTGTCTGGTGAAATTCAAAAACCTGGAACTTACATCATACAAAAAGACAAATCTTTAGGGGACTTGATTCAGTTAGCAGGTGGTGCAACAACTAATGCGGATGAGCATGCATATCATACAACCACGAGCCTGATAGCGGGTTTTCATTACTATATTGCACCTGCGTTTGACCCCAATGATGTTTGTGGGACAACAGCACTCGTTAAAGTTGGGATTAATTCTGCTTCTGAAAACAATTTAATGACGCTCTCTAATATCGGAACAAGTTTAGCCACCGCCATCATTGAATATCGACAAAGCCAAGGATTATTTCAATATATTGAGCAAATCATGGAAGTTCCGGGAATTGGTCAATCGACCTTTACGAGAATTAAGAATTATATTCATCTCCTTTGAAATATTGGATATTTGTTTTAGAAATTTATTGTTTTCATTTCGCCATTATTGAACAAAATGTTCTTTGGTGGATTTGTTTTGTTTTGATTTTCATTTTTTTGACTTTCAAACAACCCGTCATGATCAAATGGTTAGTGACTTATATCTCAACTTACTTATTGTTATCTTGGGGAATCAAAATACTGTTTCAATCAAATCAAAGTTATTATCTTGTGATTGATCATCGTGATAACTGGGCCATTATTCATAATGGCCTTCAAGCTTTCTATATGGAAGTTAACCCTTCCTTAGAAACCCATTGGGGAGATATCTTACTGATTCAAGGTCATATTGGACCGATTAGGATGACAACCTATGAGGGATTATTTAGTTTTCCGCTTTATCTTGAACAACGAGGTGTTGAAAAAATGATCAACATCGATCATATCCAGATTTGGTTACGTTTTCCGTTTCGCATTGATGCATATATTGAAACTCAACTTCTTCAATTAGAACCAAAGATAGGCTCATTTGTAGCACAACTACTCTGGAAACGATCATTGGAAGATTATCAATTTCAAGGAAATCTAATCAACATGATTCAATATTCAGGTTTGGGTTTTTATTTAACAAACCAATGGATGGATGTCATCTTGAAACTAAAACTATCTGAAAAACAGAGTCGTTTAATAAGACTACTCTTTTTCTTTCCATATCTAATGATGAATTTAAGACAATTCGGAATGTTAAGAGTGTATGGCATTGAAATTTTAAAGTTACACTCACCAAAACAAAACCCACATCTATCAAAAGTAATGGTCCTATCAATTCAAAGTTGGGTTAATCCATATATGTTAGTTCAGCAAGGAACCTTTCTTTATTTGTTTTATCAATGCTGGATGAACTTTTTTATGGGTTTATTTCCGCGTTTACAATCATGGAAACGTTGGATAGGTTTTCTATCGATTGGTATGGCATATGGATGGTTTCAAGATGGAATTATTCTAAACCCAACGTCGCTTGCGTTTTTACCCTTATCATGGGCTCATAGTATTCTATTTCCTTTTTGGGTGATTTATCTTTATTCAGGATTATTAATACCAGGTTTAACCCAACTCACAAATCAATGGATCCATATTTTAGCTTTATTGAGTCAAGTGAATGGATTGCTATATGGTGGTGATGTGCCGTTATGGATGCAACTCATTATTACCATAACTTCTATCTTCATCGGCCTATCGATTTATCTTCATTTAAAAGTCTACCAATCAACTTTCATCATGTTATTAATGGTATTGATACTTTTGCAAATGAGTGGGTGGGAAAACCATATCAGTTCTTCAGTTTATTTTGTGAATGTGGGTCAAGGTGACGCGACTTTGATTCAATCCTTTGGTAAAACGATGTTAATTGATACAGGTGGTGTGAAAAGTTTTGATATGGCTCAGGATGTCCTGATTCCTTTTTTTAAAAAATTAAAGCTTCGTTCATTAGATTACTTGGTGATTACCCATCCAGATTTTGATCATGATGGGGCAATGCCATCGCTATTAGATTCTTACCATGTAAAGAAAGTGGTTAAAGATCCATTTGACTCAATCCAATTAGGAGAATTGACGATTCAAAATTATCAGCATTTTCACCCAGTACTTGAAGAAGATAATGAACGATCATTAGTCTTAGGTATTCAGTCCTTAGATTGTCAGTGGTTAATCATGGGTGATGCAACAGAAAAAACCGAAGCATTGATTCAAATGTTTTATCCTCATTTAACAGCGAACATATTAAGAATTGGTCATCATGGATCAAATTCCTCCACTTCGATTGAATTTTTGAATCAAATCAACCCAAAAGAGGTCGTGATTTCCGTCGGTGGAGGAAATCGATATGGCCACCCTCATCCGGATGTCCTTGAACGCATCGATACGTTAAAGATTCCTATCAGGCGTACCGATATCGAAGGGACAATTCGCTATCAAACGTGTAAAATATAATTATGATTTTATTGATTAGTTCACCATCATTTCAACTAATGATACAAAAGCTTCAAGAATATTTGCATAAAGTTCCGCCATCAACTGTCATTGAGAAAGTCGATGGGTCCTCGGTTCCCATTTCATCATGGTTGCCAGAAGTTCTCCAACCCAGTTTATGGTCTGAAGAAAAAATAACCATTATTTCTCAAGGGTCATTTTTTGGTAAAAGTACGGGTAAACAAACGTTGCAAAAAAAAGAAGATGAAGAGATGTTAGAGCATTTGCTAAAGCAAAAGGATGCTCATGTTCAACTCATCTTTTTATATCAAGGTGACATCGATGAACGATTAACCTTATCAAAATTGATCATCAAATCACATCAATGGCAACATCTTGAAATTCCCTCTAAAGATCAAGCTTTCATCCTTGCGCAAAATTGGATAAAATCGCTTGGTGCGACGATTGCTTCTAAAGCTTTAATCAAGTTAATGGATTCGACATATCCAGACATCGATAGGCTCTACCAAGAGATTCAAAAATTGATCGTCTATGGTTCGACGATTGAGGAAAAAACGATTGATCAATTAGTCAAACCTAATCTTGAGGATAATGTGTTTGAATTAACTAATCAAATCATGGCAGAAAATCTTAAACAGGCATTAAAAATTTATCAAGATTTCATGGTGCTACAAATTGAACCAACAGTTTTGATCAGTATGCTTGCGAAGCACTTTCAACTTTATGCAAAGGTTTGTTATTTACTTGATCAAGGTTTAGATACTTTTAAAATTAGTCAATCTTTAAAAATTCATGAGTTTAGAATTCGATTAATGTCTCAGGCAAAAAAACGTTTTCCCTTAAAACGAATCCATCAAATTTTACTAAGTCTCGATCATCTTGATGAACGCATTAAAAAAGGCCGCCAAGATAAAGTGGAGGCCCTCAGTTGGTGGTTGGTTAATTTTACCAAACCTATTTCTTAAGTAAGCGATGATACATATTGGGTCGACGATCACGGAATACACCCCAAGAGTAACGCATTTTGTCAATTGCATCTAAATCAAACGTTTGTTGAATAAAGCCAGTTTTTACACGGTCCATTTGTTGAAGAATGGAACCATCATAATTGGTAATAAAACTTGTCCCATAAAACGTCATGTGATGTTCACCATATGTTTCTTTACCAATGCGATTGGCAGCAATTAAAGGGGTGAGGTTAGCAGCCGCATGACCCATCATCGTATGTTGCCAATGGGGTTGAGAATCGATAGGTAAGGTTGGTTCAGAACCGATAGCCGTTGGATAGAGGAGTAATTCTGCTCCTTCAAGCGCTAAAATTCTAGCGACTTCAGGAAACCATTGATCCCAACAAATCGCAACACCGAGGTTTGCAAATTTAGTTTTAAAGACTTGTAAAGGAGTGTCTCCAGGGGTGAAATAAAACTTTTCTTGATAAGAGTCACCGGTTGGAATGTGCATCTTTCGATATTGACCTAGGATAGAACCATCTGCATCGATAATCGCAATAGAATTAAAGAAAACTTGATTAGCACGTTCAAAATAGGATATTGGAAGGACAACATTTAAAGACTTTGCAAGTTGTTGAAAGTATTGTAAATCTGGATTGTTTTCAAATGGTTTTGCCATTGAAAAATGATCATAATTCTCAATTTGGCAAAAATATTTACTCATAAATAGCTCTGGAAGCAAAATGATATTCGCGCCTCGCTTTGCTGCTTGTTTGACTAATTCAGTGGCCAGTTCAATATTTTGCTTATGATTTTCGCTCATTGCCATTTGAATGGCACTAACTGTGACTTGGCGCATGACTATAAGACCCCTTTAGGGATTTGTTGCGTAATACAGTGAATATTGCCACCGCCTAAAAGAACTTCTTTGGTATCTAACATGATAATTTTACGGCCTGGTAATGCTTCTTTGAGTTGTTGAAGGGCAATGTCATCGGTTTTTTGATTAAATTTAGGGACAATCACCGCACCATTCACAAAATAAAGGTTAAGGTAGGATGCAGCAAGTCTTTCATTCATCGGTCGATTTTTACTTGATGAAGTAGGGGTTAGCCCTGCAGATTCAAAATAAGTACGATGGATCGCCTTGGGCATAACCACGGTGGTAATCTTTAATGGCTTATCTTCGACATTAGTTTGAGCTCTTAATGCTGTCAAGGTTGCTTGTGAAAGAGGTTGCTGTGCGTCTCGAGGATCAACAGCTTCCGCAACAAGAACATGTCCAGGACCAATAAAGGTGGCAACATTATCAACATGCTCTTTTGTTTCATCATTATAGATTCCACGAGGTAACCAAATCATTTTCTTACCGCCTAACATATCTAAAAGTTTGGTTTCGATTTGTTTTTTGGTTAATTTTGGATTTCTACCTTTATGCAAGAGGTTGTATTCGGTAGCCATAACCAATCCTTCGCCATCCACATGGAAGGCACCACCCTCCATGACAAAAGAGTCAGTACGATAACTGTCTAATTGATAACGTAATGATAATTTTTGAGCTAAGGCATCATCAAGATTCCAAGGAGCATAAAGTCCAAAGTCTTTACCACCATATGCATTGAATTCCCAATCAATGGTTCTAAACTCGCCTAATTTATTCTTAACAAAGGTTGGACCTGTATCTCTGACCCATGCGTCATCATAATCTACTTGAAAGAAAGTAATGTTTTTAATCTTTGTTTTTTCGAATTGACTCCAAATAGAACTATGGACGCCAATAAAAACAGGTTCAAATTTGGAAATTTCTTTTGCAATTTTAATGAAAACCTCTTGGGCTTCTTTGGCTTGGTTACGCCAAACATCCCCACGATGTGGCATAAGCATGAGGGTACCGTCATGACTAGAAAACTCAGCAGGCATGAAATAGCCATCTTTTGAAGGGGAAATTAATTTAGTTTTCATTAAGATAATTTTATAACAAATTAAGGTTAAAGTTAACCAAAACTATTGTGCTGATGTCTTAGATTGAGTATTAAAAAAAGTCATTAATCTAGATTTTTGTCTAGAAGCGGTTTGAGATTTTTGAATACCATGGGCAACTGATTTATCAATGAGTTTGATTGCTTGATTTAATGCTAATGTGGCACCTGGAAGATCTTTTTTAGCTAATAAAGCTTTAGTTTTCTTCATCGCTGTTCTCATACTTGCCTTAAATGTAAAATTATGTTCTTCCGCCTTGAGATTGGTTTGAATACGTTTGGTTTGAGACTTAATATTAGCCATAAAGACCTCTTTTCTAGATTATTTTATCATATATCAAGCATCATTCAATCAAAATCCATGTTCCTAAAATTCTAAATGGTATGAAATTTTTAAGAAACTAGAAAACTTGACATAATTAAGTGGAGTGATAACATAGGGGCATACGTTAAAGGAGACCTTGCTATGGTTTTAGAAAAAATTCGCGAAGTTGTTGCAAAGAAATTTAAAGTTCAACCAGAAAAAGTTAATGCCACCACACGATTAAGAGAAGATCTCAATGTAGACTCTCTTGATGCAGTGGAATTGATTATGGAATTAGAAGATACGTTTAAAGTTAAGATTGGTGATGATGAAGCACAAAAGCTCAAAACAATCGGAGATATTGTTAACTTTATTAAACCAAAAGTTAAGTAATCTTTATGGATTTTAAAAAGGTTCAGGATTTAATCAAGTATTTTGAGTCGTCTAAATTGACGACAATGACCATCGAAGATGGGACATTTAAACTTTCCCTTTCGAAATTAAAAGAAACCTTTGTTTCAGAACCAAAAAATGTTGTTACAAATGAACCTAAAATTTTACCACCTAATGTAAATCCAAAAGCTCAGACGAACGTTGCCAACAAACCCACAGAAGATATTTTGCTAAAGGATGTGACCTCGCCTTTAGTTGGAACTTATTATGCTGCGAGTTCACCAACATCTGAACCATTCGTTAAAATTGGTCAGCGTGTGAACAAGGGCCAAACCGTTTGTATTGTAGAAGCGATGAAAATAATGAATGAAATTGCTTCTCCATTCTCGGGAGTGGTTGAAAAAATTAATTGTAAAAATGGTGACGTGGTTGGTTTCAACCAAGTTGTTATTTCACTTCGACCACAGGAGTAAATATGGCAGAAAAACTTCTCGTCGCCAACCGCGGGGAGATTGCAGTGCGGGTCATTAGAGCCTGCAAGGAACTTTCCATTCCAACCGTTGCAGTTTATTCAACAGCTGATCGCGATACAATGGCAGTAAAATTAGCCGATGAATCCATTTGTATTGGTGAAGCAAGGTCAAAAAATAGTTATCTTAACATTAATAATGTCATTTCCGCAGCAGTTGCCACGGGTGCAACTCTCATTCACCCAGGTTATGGGTTTTTGTCTGAAAACGAACAATTTGCTGAAATTGTGGCAAGTTGTGGTTTAAAGTTCGTAGGTCCTTCTGCAAACGCGATACGTCAAATTGGTGATAAAGCTTCAGCAAAAGTAATTGCTAGAAAAGCTGGTGTACCCATTATCGAAGGTTCAGAAGGTATTGTTGAAAACCTTGAAGAAGGTTTAAATGTTGCTAAAAAAGTAGGATTTCCCGTCATGATTAAAGCCACTTCAGGTGGTGGTGGACGCGGTATTTCAATTATTCGCTCAGAAAAAGAATTTAGAGATGTCTTTGATCGCACTTCGATGGAAGCAGAAGCAAGTTTTGGAGATAAAAATCTCTATGTTGAAAAATACATTGAAAATCCACGTCATATCGAAATCCAAATTTTATGTGATAGTTTTGGCTCCTGTGTTTATTTAGGTGAAAGAGATTGCTCGTTACAAAGACGAAACCAAAAGATGGTTGAAGAAGGACCATCACCCGTTATTGATTCTCGATTGCGTAAAAAAATGGGCGAAGCAGCGGTTAAGCTAGCTAAAGCCGTGGGTTATGTGAATGCTGGAACCATCGAGTTTCTTGTCGATAAAAATTTAAATTATTATTTTATTGAAATGAATACCCGGATTCAAGTTGAACATCCAGTCACCGAATTTATTACCGGTATTGACCTTGTGAAAGAACAAATCAAAATTGCTTTGGGTAAGAAATTACCTTTCACACAACGTCAAATCAAAATAACAGGTCATGCAATTGAATGCCGTATTAATGCTGAAGATGTTAAAGCAAACTTTAGACCTGCCCCTGGTAAAATCACTCAATTAATCATGCCTGGAGGTATTGGTGTACGAATTGATACCCATATTTATCCTGGATATGAAGTACCACCCTTTTATGATTCCATGATTGCAAAATTGATTGTCCATGCTCCAACTCGAAAAGAAGCGATTCGAAAAATGCTCGTTGCTCTCGAACAATTCATGGTCGATGGCATCACCACCAATATTGAATTCCATTATTCATTACTACACACACAAGAATTTATTTCCGGTAATGTTGATACCGGATTTGTTGCAAGATTTTTAGAAAGAATTAAGGACATGCATGAGTGATATTTTTGCTAAACAAAAACCTAAACTTCGCACCTTCTTAAAAGTTGCGGAGAAACCCATTCCAAAAAACCAAATTGACATACCAGATGGTTTATTTATCGAGTGTGAACAATGTCACTCTGCCATTTATCAAAAGGCACTTGTTGAAAACCTATCAGTTTGCCCTCATTGCCAATTTCATTTTCGTTTAAATGCTAGAGATCGCATTCAATTGGTCGTCGATCAAAACTCTTTTGTTGAAATCGATGCCACTCTAACATCTAAAAACCCTTTATCCATGCCTGAATATGATCAAAAATTAGCTGTTTCTAAAAAAAGTACGGGACAACCTGAAGCGTTCATATCTGGTCGTGCACTTATTCAAAACTTACCTGTGGCAATTGGGGTTCTCGATTCCTTTTTTATGATGGGTTCCATGGGTTCTGTTGTCGGTGAAAAAATTACCCGTTTGATTGAATATGCAGGTCAGCAACATTTACCTTTAATTATTTTCTCTGCAAGTGGTGGCGCTAGAATGCAAGAAGGTATTTTATCACTGATGCAAATGGTGAAAACCTCTGCTGCACTCAAAAAACTTGATCAACTTGGTGGCTTGTTTATTTCTGTTCTTACCCATCCAACCACGGGTGGTGTTGCAGCAAGTTATGCTTCGCTTGGTGATGTGATTGTTGCTGAACACGGCGCTTTAATTGGATTTGCCGGGGCGCGTGTAATTAAGCAAACCATTCAACAAGATTTACCAGAAGGATTTCAAACTGCGGCTTTTCAATTAAAGCATGGTCAAGTTGATCTTGTTGTCGAACGTAAACAATTAAAACAATCCTTAATTCAACTATTAAGATTCCATGGCGTCAATGGAGAACAACCACGTGAATAATAACGAAGAAAAAGTTTGGGAAAAAATTAGACTTGCTCGTCATCCAAAGCGACCAACGGCTTCTGTTTTAATTAAACAATTATTTCCTGACTTTATTGAGTTACACGGTGATCGACAATTTGGAGATGATTCATCTCTGATTGGTGGTTTAGCCACCTTTATGGGTCAATCAATCACCATCATTGCACAAGAAAAGGGTTCATCCACGGATGAAAAAATAGCGAGAAATTTTGGCATGCCTCATCCAGAAGGTTATCGAAAAGCCTTACGATTAATGAAACAAGCGGAAAAATTTCATCGTCCTATTATTTTTATCATTGATACCCCTGGTGCCTATCCAGGCATCGGTGCAGAAGAACGTGGTCAAGCGCAAGCGATTGCCTATAATTTATTTGAGATGATCGCTATTCAAACTCCGATGATTGGGATTGTCCTCTCTGAAGGTGGGTCTGGTGGAGCATTAGCGATTGGTGTAACCGATACATTGTTAATGCTTGAAAATAGTGTTTATTCCATTATTTCTCCAGAAGGTTTTGCTTCAATTTTATTCAAAGATTCAACCAAAGCAAAAGCTGCCGCGGCACTGATGAAATTAACGGCAGATGATTTGTTATCTTTTGGTATTATCGACGGCATTATTCCTGAAGCTAAAGGCGGTTTTCATGAAGATGTTAATTTTACCTTAACGCAACTGAGAATTTTATTACAAAAATATTTAAAGCAATTATTGAAATTGACACCTGCAACATTATTAAAGAACCGCGAAAAGAAATTTAGAGACTTTGGTGTATTTGAAGAGCAAACATTGGAGAAAAAGAATGGAAAATAAGTTAACAATTAAGCTCATCGGCACTGGTAAATACGTTCCCAAAGGTTTAATTACCAATGCGGATTTAGAAAAAATGGTCGATACCACGGATGAATGGATTCTCACGCACACTGGTATTAAAACACGTCACAAAGTTGAGGGTGAAACCACAGCAGATTTAGCTTATCAAGCCGCCCTTAATGCCATTGAAAAAGCTAAATTTGATAAAGAAATGATCGATGCGATTATTGTTGCCACCATTACGCCAGATTTTGCTTCACCTAGTATGGCAGCAGTGGTTCAAGCCCGCCTTGGTCTTAATCATCGTGACATTACTTGCTTTGACATTAATGCTGCTTGTACAGGTTTTGTCTATGCTTTACAAGTTGCAGCCGCCTTATTAAATAGCCCTAAATACCGCCATATCCTTGTTATTGGTGCAGAAACCTTAACAAAAATTATGGATTATACCGATCGTAATACGTGTATTTTGTTCGGTGATGGTGCAGGTGCTTTGCTAGTGGGTCGTGGACAAGCCCACCAAACTGTTTCATTTTACACAGCTTCAGAAGGTGATATGGAAGATGTATTATCGGTTAAAGAAGTGTTAAGAATGCAAGGTAGAAGGGTTTTTAAATTTGCAATTAATGCTATAGAAAAATCAATCAATCGTTTATTAGAACTCGATGGTAGTCGTTTGGACATGGTAACGAAAATAATTCCACATCAGGCAAATTACCGGATCATCGAAGGTGTGGCAGAATTAAAAAAATTACCTTTAAATAAATTTTTCCTAAATCTTGAACATTACGGTAATACCTCTGCTGCTTCGATTCCAATTGCCCTTGATGAATATGTTGCAGCCTCTCCACTACAACCAGGAAGTAAACTTATGCTAGTCGGCTTTGGAGCAGGTTTAACATGGGGTGGAGCTTTAATAAATCTATGAAAAAATTTGCGGTTTTGTTTGCAGGTCAAGGTGCTCAAACAATGGGTATGGGTTTATCTGCTCTCAATGAAACCCCAGCACTCATGGATTATTACAAGAGTATCCAACAACATGTTTCTTTTGATTTAAAAGGGATTTTAAGCGGTCAACTTGCCGGTTTAAATCAAACGGAATATACCCAACCTTCTTTGCTCGCAACCTCATTATTGTATTACCGTCAATTACAACATTTATTTCCTATCAAACCTCAATATTTGATAGGTTTTTCGCTTGGAGAATACACAGCGTTACACATTGCTGGTCATCTTGATTTAGCCACTACACTAACATTAATTCAAGTTCGTGCCAATGCGATGGCAGCTGCAAGCCGCTCTAATCCTGGGACCATGGCAGCGATTATCGGTTTAGCAACGCCAACATTAGAAGCGTTATGTCTTCAAGTTAATAAACCAAATCATCAAGTAATCATCGCGAATTATAATTGTCCTGGACAACTGGTCATTTCTGGTCATGAACTCGCGGTTAAAGAAGTGATGGCCCTGGCAACTGCCAATGGCGCAAAAAGAGCAATCCCTCTTAATGTTTCGGGTGCTTTTCATTCTCCGTTGATGTCCGATGCAGCTCAAGCATTAACAAAGGTTTTTGCTTCCATTCGTTTTCAAGCGAGTCAAATTCCTTTGATTTTTAACTGGACCGGTAAACCTTTATCTCAGCTTTCAGATCTTCCTCATTATCTTGTTCAACAAGTTCAATCGTCGGTTCAATTCGAAAATTCAATCCGTTATTTATCATCCCAACAAATTGATACCTTTATTGAAATCGGTCCTGGAACCGTTCTTGCTGGTCTAGTGAAAAAGATTCTTCCAGATGCTAAAGTAGTGTCATATAACGGTCAACAAGATCTTCCATCTGTAAAGGAGTTACTTTCATGAATGATTTAAAGAAAGTTGCGATCGTCACTGGTGGTGCAACCGGCATTGGTTTGGCAATTAGTCTTCAACTTGCTCAAGATGGGTTTACGATAGTTGTGAATTACCATTCATCGGCCCAAGCTGCTCACGATTTAGTCAAACAAATTCAAGGTATGGGTGGACAAGCGCTTGCAGTTCAAGCAGACCTGAGTAAGGTTACTGAAGCTGAAAAGTTAATTAAAATCACATTAGACACTTACCAAAGACTTGATGTTGTGGTCAATAATGCTGGTATCACCGATGATACTTTGATGTTAAGAATGAGTGAAACTCAATTCGATCGTGTCATTGAAACCAATTTAAAAGGTGTTTGGGCTATGTGCAAATATGCTTTAAAACCCCTCATGCAAGCCGGTAATGGACGTATCATTAATATCGCCTCTGTTGCTGGGATGATGGGAAATATTGGTCAAGCAAACTATGCAGCAGCAAAAGCTGGTGTGATTGGTTTAACCAAAACTCTAGCCCGAGAAATGGCATCTAGGAATTTGACTGTCAATGTCGTTGCTCCTGGTTTTATTCAAACGAATATGACTGCAAACTTATCACCTCAAATCAAAGAGGCTGCGTTAGCGATGATTCCTTTAAAGCGTTTTGGTATTCCTGAAGATATTGCACAAATGGTCAGCTACTTAGCTTCGAGTAAAGCCCAATATATCACCGGTCAAACCTTCGTTGTTGACGGTGGTATGACAATGTATTAAAAGGGGGATGTTTATGAAAAAAAGAGTCGTGATTACAGGTTTAGGCGCAGTCACTCCGATTGGCAATGATGTTCCATCCATGTGGCAAAACATGATGAAGGGGATGAATGGCATTGGGATGATTTCTCTTTTTGATACTTCGACAAGTAAGGTTAAAGTTGCCGCAGAAGTAAAACACCTTGATCCATCCAAATATGTAGATGAAAGAAGTGCGTCTAAATTGGATCGCGTCATTGTGTTAGGAATTTTAGCTGCTAGCGAAGCTTATGACGATGCAAAATTAACTCCAACTTCAGTTGACCCTTATCGCTTTGGAACCTTTGTAACCTCTGGAATCGGCGGATTAAATTCCATTTGGGCGGAATCTCAAGTCGCCATTTCTCGTGGGCTTGATCGGGTTTCCCCACACTTTATTACCAACGCCATCATTAACTTAATTGGCGGTAATATTTCAATGCGTTTTAAAGCAAAAGGTCCCAACTTACCAGTTGTAACTGCGTGTTCAGCAAGCACCAATTCAATTGGTGAAGCATTCCGTTATATTCGTGATGGTTATTTAGATGTGGCCTTCGCCGGTGGTTCTGAATCCTCCATTAACGCATTAGGGATTGCTGGTTTTGCGGTGATGAGAGCCTTACATAGTGGTGATAATCCTGCTCAAGCAAGTATGCCTTTTGATAAAAAACGATCTGGTTTTGTCATGGGTGAAGGTGCTGGGGTATTAATTCTTGAAGAATACGACCACGCTAAAGCTCGTGGTGCAAAAATTTATGCTGAATTAGTGGGCTATGGATCAACCTCTGATGCCTTCCATGTTACTGCACCTGATGAAACCGCAGAAGGTATTAGTAAATGCATGGAATTAGCATTAAAGGATGCCAATCTACAACCTCAAGATATTGACTATATCAATGCTCACGGAACCTCTACTCCCTTAAATGATCGAATTGAAACACTTGGTATTAAGAAAGTTTTTGGTCAGCATGCCTATGCACTAAATGTTTCCAGTACAAAAGGGATGACAGGTCATATGTTAGGTGCAACTGGAGCAGTTGAATCCATTGCTTGTATCTTGGCTTTAGTTAATCAAATCGTACCACCAACCATTACGACCAATGAGTTAGGACCTGAATGCGATTTAAACTACACGTTGGGTAAACCCGCAAAAAGAAAAGTAAATTATGCATTGAATATTAATCTTGGTTTTGGTGGTCAAAATGCAGCCCTTATTTTTAAACGTTAACCATGAAATATAACCTAAATCAAATTAAGAGTATTATTCCTCACCGAGAACCCTTTATTCTGATTGATCGTGTTACGGATAATGTTCCTCTTGTTGCCACAAGTGCTGAAAAAGATATTTTAAAAACTGAATTTTGGGTTCCTGGTCACTTTCCAAATAACCCCGTTTTTCCAGGCGTTTTAATGGTCGAAGCTTTTGCCCAAACTGGAGCGATTTGTATTTTGACTGCTCCACAATACCAAGGTAAAATTGGTTATTTTTCATCGATTCAAGAAGTAAAGTTTAAACGTCGTGTCATACCCGGAGATACTTTAAAACTTCATGTTAAATTTTTAAACGGCAAGGTAGGTTTTTTCTTTTTTGAAGGTGAAGCTTATGTAGGTGATCAACTTGTTTGTTTAGCGAAATTTTCTGTTGCAGTAGGTTAGGTTAATTCAAACATGAAGGTCATAACGCTTGATTCTATTGATTCAACCAATAATTTCATTAAATTAAATATCAAATCTCTTCCACATTTAAGCATCGTAAGGGCTCGTTATCAAACTGCGGGTCGTGGTCAATTGGCACGTCAATGGATGAGCAATCCCAATGAGAATATCCTTGTGTCTTTTTTATTTAAAACCTTTAAAAAATCAGCGACACCTCAATCCATTGAAAAAATCGCTATCACAAGTTGTCAAAATTTCCTCTTAAAGTATGGTGCTAAAGCATCTCATAAATTACCAAATGATTTATTAGTGGATGGTAAAAAAGTTGCTGGAATGCTTATTGAAACCAAACATATTGATGCATCATTAGAGTATGTGATTTTAGGAATTGGTATCAATATCAATCAAAAGAATTTTACAGGTTTACCTAACGCCACTTCCTTAACACTGATCACCAACAAAGTCTTTGAGATTGATGAAATTTTCACCTCATTCCTTAAGGAATGTCGTGCTTTTGAAACCCTTTAATCGTGATAAAATAAAGTAGTTAAAGGAGCATTTCACTATGTTACATGTCGGTATTATCGGTTTAGGAAGAATGGGCGAAAATATGTCGAGACGATTAATTCAAAAAGGTTTTAAAACCTATGGATATCGAACCTCGATTGATAAGTTAAAAGAACAAGAAAAATTGGGTTATATTTCTCATGCAAGTATGGATTTACCAAGTTTAGTGAAGGCTGTTAAAGCAAAGCAAAAACGTGGCATTTTCCAATTGGTTGTACCCGCTCAAACGGTTGAAGAAACCATACAAACCTTAATGCCGTTATTAAGTCCTGGTGATATTTTAATCGACCATGGTAACTCCAATTTTAAAGATTCTCGTCGCCGTGCTTTAACACTCAAAGCTAAAGGTATTGATTATTTAGATTGTGGTACATCTGGCGGTGTCTATGGATTAGAACGTGGTTATTGCTTGATGGTTGGTGGTGACAAGTCAGCAGTTGATTTTTGTGCGCCTATTTTTGAAACGTTATCGCCTCATATCGAAGGGGCGCCAAGACTACTGCCAAATTTACCAGAAACACCTGCAGAACATGGTTGGCTCCACTGTGGTCCAGCTGGTGCTGGTCATTTCGTCAAAATGGTTCATAACGGTATTGAATATGGCATCATGCAAGCTTATGCAGAAGGTTTTAATATTTTAAAACAAGCAAATCTTGGAAGTAATTTTATTAATAAAGGCGATGCGGAAGTTGCGCCGATGTCTGATCCAGAAAATTATCAGTACACCATTAATGTTCCTGAAGTTGCAGAGTTGTGGAGACGTGGTTCGGTGATTGGATCTTGGTTATTAGATTTAACCGCGGAAGTATTGAAAAAAGATTCAACCTTAAATCAATTTGTTGGCGGTGTTTCTGACTCGGGTGAAGGTCGCTGGACGGTCAATGCTGCTGTTGACTTAGGTGTCCCTGCTCCTGTTTTGTCAAACGCTTTATTTGCCCGATTTGAAAGTCGAAATCAAGGTGATTTTGCTCGTCGTATTTTAAATGGTATGCGTTATATGTTTGGGGGACATCATGTCCGAAAATAACGTTTTAGTTATTTTTGGTTCTACGGGTGATTTAACCTATCAAAAGCTTCTTCCTGCCTTAGCCGACTTGCTTAAACGTAAACCGAATCTCTTAAAAAAAATCCTGCTGATTGGTCGTCAAGGAAACACATTAGAAGCTTATCTACAATATGGTTTAGATCGAGGTTTAGATCTCGCCTCTATTCAATCGATTGTGCCATTACTTCAATATGTTTACTTGCAAGCAACTGAATCCAAAGAATACACCCAATTAAAACCATTATTAAAACCCTATGATGGTCGCTTTTTTTACCTAGCAACTCCTCCCACTATGTTTCACCTAATTACTGAAAACCTACATCAACATGGATTAATTGAAAAAACAAACCATCATCATCGTTGTGCTTATGAAAAACCATTTGGTGAAAATTCCTCAACGGCACAAGTCCTTAATCAACTCCTTCACGAATCGCTAGATGAAAAACAAATCTATCGAGTTGATCATTACTTGGCAAAGCCCTTAATCCAACAGTTAATTAAACTTCGGATGCAATGGGCCACTGTCGGGATGGAAGAATATTGGCAATCATCCAACATCAAACTGATTGAAATACTCGCATATGAATCGGTTGGTATTTTATCGCGTGGGAAATTTTACGATGCTACTGGTGCACTAAAGGATATGATTCAAAGTCATTTACTTGAAACCCTAGCCTTATTAATGATGGAATTACCAAAAAGAATTGATGATGTAGATGCCATTCAAGTTTCGAAGATTCATTTTTTGAGGAGTTTAAGTCCAGTGATGCATGAAATAGTATTTGGTCAGTACGATGGCTATCTTCAAGAACCAAATGTTAATCCTTCCTCCGTGACCGAAACGTATGTATCTTTACCTTTACGGTCTCAGTTAACCCGTTGGAAAGATACTTTCATTAGAATTCAAACTGGAAAAAAATTAGAAGAGAAGCGAACCCAAATTATAATTCATTGGCGTACGGGTGGAACCTTAATATTTAACATTTCACCAAGCGTTAATGTCGAGTTTACATCAACTTGGTTTTCAACCTTACCAATAATCCTACAAAAGCACTTATCAGCATTAAGTCATCATCCATTCGCCAAACACGATGCTTATGCAAATGTATTTTCAGACTTCATTCTTGGTAACCAAACTTTGTTTCCTTCCAATAATGAAATTTTAGCCACTTGGTCATTAATTGATCAAGTGAAACAAACACCGATTTTACCCAAGCGTTATCTCAAAAATAAGGATTTGATGAAAGGATAAATAGCAATGAAGTATTATGATATTTCTTTACCGATTCAACCCGGCATGATGGTCTATAAAAATAAACCAGAAAAACAACCAACACTTGAAATCCAAGATCAATTATCAAAAGGTGGAAGTTTTGAAACAACCATCAAATTTAATTTACATACAGGCACCCATATGGATTTTCCAAAACATATGCAATCAAAGGGTTCCACTTCCACAGACTTCAAACCGGAACGTTTAATCTCAAAAGTTCGAATTATTGATTGTGGTCAAGCATTGATCATTGATGCCAAATTATTAAAACTTCATCAATTAAAGGCAAATGAATTCATTATTCTCAAGACACTCAGTAGTGAATCACCAACGTTTTTGTCGGCATTTCCATACTTATCCGCAGATGGTGCTGCTTACTGCGTTCAATCCAAACTTCTAGGAATTGGTATTGACAGCCTAGGGATTGAGCGAGATCAAGTTCAACATGAAACGCATCATCTATTAATGAACGCTGGAATCCTGATCTTAGAAGGTTTGCGATTAAAAGATATACAACCTGGATATTATCAAATGATTGCCTTACCTCTTTCAATTCCAAATGTGGATGCTTTACCTGTTCGTGCCTTACTCGTGAGTGAAAAATGAAAGATCTAAAACAATTGAAATTTTTATTGATGGGTACACCCGAGCTTGCGCGGGACGTGTTTCAAGCTATCCTTCAAGAAGGTTATAAAATTGTTGGAGTTGTCTGTCAACCGGATACTTTAACGGGTCGCGACAAAATTGTCACAAAACCTCCAACGAAAATCTGGGCAGAAGCAAATCAAATTCCAGTTTTTCAACCAGAAAAAATAAAAGAAGAAAACCAATTTCTAAATCAACTTGATGTTGATTTCATTTTAACCCTTGCCTATGGTCAAATAGTTCCACAAATCGTGCTTGATAAACCAAGATTTGGGGCCTTTAATTTTCATGGCAGCCTATTACCAAAATACCGAGGCGCATCGCCAATTCGATACGCTCTAATCAATCAAGAAAAGGAAACTGGAATGACTTTGATGAAAATGGTCATGGCAATGGATGCAGGACCGATTTATGCGATGAAGCGATTACCGATCTTGCCAGATGATAATTATTCATCTCTTTTACAAAGGTTTTCAGCATTTACTTCTCAATTTGCAATCCAAGTTCTTCCACGATTATGCCGTGGTGAATTATCACCAATTACGCAAATAGAGAAGGATGTAACGTTTGCACCTTTAATCAAAAAAGAAGATGAACATCTCAACCTTTCTTTACCGATAGATTCACTCATCGGTTGGATTAAAGGTTTGGCAGATATCCCTGGGGGATATTTCAATTATCAAGATAAAAAATTAAAAGTTTTTCAAGCTTTGATTTTGAATCGAACACAAATTCATCCTGTCGGTACCATTTTAAAAGCTGATCACGAAGGTCTCTATGTACAAGTCCATGGTGGCGTCCTCAATTTATTACAAGTACAAATCGAAGGAAAAGGAAAAATGCTCGGCACTATTTTTGGTAACGGGCATCGACAATTACAAGGTCAAAAACTCACGTAAACATGGAGTTATTATTATCCGTCCATGACATCGTAGATTTTGTTTTAAGAACAGGCGATTTAGATAATCGAATTTTTAATCGTTCCACCATGCAAACAGGAACAGACATGCATCAACGTTATCAACAAAGCGTCAATATTCCGGGTTATCATCGGGAAATGTCTTTACAAGGAACGTATTCATTTAAGGCCCTGACGTTTATGATCAATGGAAAAGCGGATGGTTTATATGAACGCGATGACACCGTCGTCATTGAAGAAATAAAGACCACCATTGCCGACTTAAAAAGTTTTCATCAACAGCATGAAACTTGGCATATGATGCAAGCCTTGTTTTACGGTCATATGTATGCAAAACAGTATCACAAAGATAAAATCCAAGTGAAATTAATCTACATGCATCAAGTAGAAGAGGATCGTTTAGAAAAGGTCTATGACTTTACCGTTGAAGAAGCGCAAAGAGATTTACAAGCTGTTGTCGATGAATATGGAAGTTTCTATCAAACCATCCTTGAGCAACAATCAGCACTAAAAAAGACACTTCCTCAATTACAATTTCCATTTAAAACCTTCCGGAAAGGTCAGCGAGATTTAGCGAAGTATGTATATGGTGTTAGTCAAAAAGGTGGCCGCCTATTTGTAGAAGCACCCACTGGTATCGGTAAAACAATGTCAACGCTATTTCCAATGATTAAAGGACTTTTTACCCATCATGAAAAAGTATTTTATTTCACAGCAAAAAATTCAGGAAAAATGGCAGCAGTTGAAGCCTTGGAACGATTACGGTCACAGGGGGTTCCGATTCGCTATGTTGTGATTACTGCTAAAGAAAAAATCAGTTTTTGTCCGAAAGGAAAAATTAATCCTGATGATTGCCTATATGCTCGTGGTTACTATGACAAAATCAAAGATGTTTTGTTAGAAGGCTTATCAACCTATCAGGCTTTTACACCTTCAACGATTGAAGCTCTTGCCGAGAAGCATAAAATAGAACCTTTTGAATTAAGTCTTGATCTATCCTTGTATGTGGATGTCGTAATCGCAGATTATAACTATCTTTTTGATCCAAACGCTTATTTAAGACGCTTTTTTGAAGATGTTCGCTATCCCTATGCTGTTTTGATCGATGAAGCTCATAATTTAGTCGAACGAAGTAGAGACATGTATTCTGCAACCTTAAATGATCAACTCTTTACGCAACTAGAAACAAGCACCAAAAAGGGTACTTCCAAAGTCTTTAAGGCCCGGGTCCAAAGACTTGTGAAACAATGGAATCAATTGATGATTAATGTCAAAGAGCCAGCTTTAATAAAAGTTGAAGCATCCTTTATCAATCAACTTGATAAATTCATAACAGAAGCACAATTAGAAATGAGAACCAAACGTAAATCCTTGAGTGATGAAGCCATGGATAGTTATTTTAAAATTCTTCGTTTTTTTAGACTTCGAGAGTTAGAAGGTGATCATTATCGAGATTGGGGCATTGAAGAAAATGGCGATAAGATACTCCGTTATGAATGCCTTGATGCATCGGGGTATTTACAATCCATCACGAACAGGTTGCATGCGGTTGTGTTTTTCTCTGCAACCTTAACGCCTATGGATTATTTTTTACCAATGTTGGGAGCAAAAACCGAGGATCCTCGAATTTCTCTATCTTCACCTTTTCAGAAAGAAAACTTTAAAGTCCTGATCACCAGTAAGGTTTCAACGACTTTAAAAACTCGAGATAAGACGTATCTTGAGGTGGCACTTTACCTTGAAAAACTTATTGAAAATAAAATAGGAAATTATTTGATTTTTTTCCCATCTTATCCATATTTAAAAGCTGTTCAAACCCATCTTCAAATCAAAGGTCAAACAAGCATCATTGCTCAAACCAAGGAAATGACGATTGAAGAACGCGAAGCCTTTTTAAATCAATTTACTTTTCAACCCCAAGAAACCACCGTTGGTTTGGCAGTCTTGGGTGGCGTTTTTTCAGAAGGTATTGATTTAGTAGGCGATCGTTTGATCGGTGTCGGAATTGTGGGCGTGGGATTACCTCAACTTTCTTTTGCCCGAGATTTAATTTCTAACTATCATCAAAATAAAGGTCGAGATGGTTTTACGTTTGGTTATGTTTACCCTGCCATCAATAAAGTCTTACAGGCGATGGGACGCGTGATTCGGTCAGAAACAGACCGAGGTATCGCTTTATTAATTGATGAACGCTTCCTCAGAGAGGAATACGGTGCAATTCAAGACCGTTACCCCCAATATGAAGTCATACACTCTCCAGATGAATTAGAAGAAGCATTAGCGACTTTTTTTGATAAAGATTAGTAGCAAAATACCCATTTTATCGGTATGATAATAACGTGATTTATGGCTTACGATATTAAAAAAATTAGAAACTTCTCCATCATCGCCCATATTGACCATGGGAAATCCACATTGGCGGATCGAATTTTAGAATTGACAGGTGCCGTCAGTAAGCGTGAGATGAAAGAACAACTTCTCGATTCAATGGATTTAGAAAGAGAACGTGGTATCACTATTAAACTTACCACCGTGACCTTGCAATATAAAGCTAAAGACGGTCAAGAATATACCTTTAACCTAATTGACACCCCAGGACACGTAGACTTTACGTATGAAGTTTCGCGTTCACTTGCAGCATGTGAGGGCGCATTATTAGTTGTGGATGCTTCGCAAGGTGTCGAAGCTCAAACTCTCGCCAATGTATACTTAGCAGTTGACAATAACTTATGGATTATTCCTTTGATTAACAAAGTGGATCTACCCCAATCCGATCCTGCAAAAGTCAAAGCTGAAATTAAAAAAAGAATTGGATTAGATGCTGATGATGCGCTTGAAATTAGTGGTAAAACTGGTAAAAACGTTCTTGAAGTTTTAGAAAAAATCATCAAAGAAATTCCACATCCGGAAGGCGCATATGATGCCCCTTTAAAAGCCCTAATTTTTGATTCTTTCTATGATTCATATCGTGGCGTTGTTGCTTTAATTCGCATTAAAGAAGGTCACGTCAAAGTTGGGGATTATATCCAATTAATGGCCTCTGGTCATGTTTACCAAGTTACAGAGTTAGGAATTTTTAGACCCCAACAAGAAAAACGTCCTGAATTAGCTTCAGGAGAAGTTGGTTATTTAGCTGCTCAAATCAAAGAAATTAAAGACGTTCGATCAGGCGAAACGATTACATTACGTGACCATCCAGCATTGGCAGCATTACCTGGTTATCGCGATTTAAATCCTATGGTATTCTGTGGGCTATTTCCAGTGGATGGAAAAGAATACACTGATTTAAAGGATGCTTTAAGCAAGCTTTCATTAAGTGATGCAAGTTTAAAGTTTGAACCGGAAACGTCTCAAGCTTTAGGTTTTGGTTATCGTTGTGGTTTTTTAGGATTACTGCATATGGATGTCATTCAAGAACGATTAGAACGCGAATACAATCTAAACTTAATTTTAACAGCCCCAAGTGTTGTCTATCATGTGCATATGCATAATGGCGATGTTATTTTATTGGACAATCCTAATAAGCTTCCACATTTAACCTTGATTAAAGAAATTGCAGAACCCTACGTAAAGGCCACCATTACAACTCCAAAAGAATATGTTGGTGTATTGATGGAATTATGCAAGAATCGCCGTGGAATTTATAATGAATTAGAATATGTAGACGAAACGAGAATGACTTTGAGATACGAAATCCCTTTGGCGGAAATTGTCTACAACTTTTTTGACAAGTTAAAAAGTTTATCAAAAGGATACGCTTCGTTTGATTATCAACTTTCAGACTATAAAGTTGGCAATTTAGCCAAAATGGATATATTGCTCAATAGTGAGACGATTGATGCTTTGTCGACCATTGTTCATAAACCTTCTGCCTATGCCCGCGGTAACTTTATTGTTGAAAAATTAAAGGATATTATTCCTCGGCAACAATTCGAAATTCCAGTCCAAGCAGCGATTAATGGAAAGGTCATTGCCCGTACAGATATCAAGGCCGTTCGTAAAGACGTCCTTGCCAAATGCTATGGAGGGGATATTTCAAGAAAACGTAAACTTCTCGATAAACAAAAAGAGGGTAAGAAACGAATGAAAAACATCGGTTCTGTTGAAGTTCCTCAAGAAGCGTTTATGTCTGTTTTATCGATCGATGATTGACCTTAAACAATTGCTACTAAATTTCTACTATTTCTAGTAGGATTGTGGTATATTTTTACCAGTAAATTATGCCAATCAATGACTTAGCCATCCGGTTTACGGATGATCATTACGCTACGAAACAAGACGTGGCCAAACAATTAGGAACTGCTGTGGTGGACGCCCTTTGGGGTACAATCGTCCAGTATCGTTCAAACTTTGCAAGAATATTACCTTTGCAGGCCATGGACAAGCAATCCTTACAAATTGTTTTAACTCCTTCTTTATTAGAAAAATCTATCGCGTTTGATCGTAAAATGGCCAAAGCTGTTAGTTTGTTTAATTACCATCAAATACAAAATCAATTACATCCCCATTTTCAAAAGTTATTTTTTCCGATACTGACCACCGTTGGTAAACAATATGGTGCCTCAACCGCGGAACGAAATTTAACTTACATTATTGAGGAAAAACCCGTTGATCGAAAAGCTGAATTATCTTCAGTGAATGCTTACTATCAATCACTAAAATTAATTGCCAATCGTCGTCAAACCAAATTGGATGAAGATTTAATGGGTGAATTATTAATGTTATTAACCAACACCCAAGAATTAAACATGTTTTATCGAGAAAAAGATTTAACAAATCGACCACGGAGTTTGGTTGCACGTGTTTATGAAGCTGCACCCTATCCGATGATTGAACCGATGATGCAGGCGTTATTAAATACCATCAAACAATTAACGCTCTCTCCCATCATTGTTGCCACCATTGCTCTTTACTACTTAGATTACATCAAGCCATTTGAAGTTTTTAATGATGAATTAAGCTTTTTATTATTTAAAAATGTATTGGTTCATAGTGATTATGAGTCTGTTCCTTGTTATTTAAATATTGAACAAATGATGGAAAATGAACAATATGAAAAACGCATGTTGGAAGTACAACGGTCAGGTGACATTACCTATCTTTTGGATTTTATTCTCCCCTTTATGCATGCCAGTATTGACCAGCTTCTTGATCAACTCGTGACCATTCAAAAACAAAATTTAATCAATGAACAAAAGTCGATATCTACCACGACAATAACCCTACCTACACCGGCACCTTTACCAAAAGATACTGCCCCATTTGCAGTAAGCGAATCTACGGTAGGGGAAGTTGAAGCAAATCGATTACAACAACATTTATTAGAAACCCATCCTAGTATGAAAAAAGGTGAGGCATTTTTTTATTCTAGACACCATACACTTGGAAAATACTACACACTAGCCCAATATAAAAAATTATTAGATTGCGCTTATGAAACTGCTCGAACTTCAATGGAACATTTAGTGAAATTAGGGTATTATCGTAAAGAGAAATATAAGAACAAATACGTTTATACAACTGTAGATCTCAAAGGAGCAAATCATGAATAACCTTATACTTACTGAATTTTTTAATAGCGGTATCGTTACGATTATCCTCTTACTGATTATTTTTTCAGTCATTGCCTTGATTGCTAGTTGGTTAAGAAAACTGATTTGGCCATCGACAACAGAAGAGTCGAAAGTTGATCCTAAAAAAGCGGTAAAAGAAGAACTTGAGCGCGTGTTAGTTCCCTTAGAACAACCCTTAACCCAATTAAAGAATTCTCAAAGAGTAACGACAGACATTTCTAAAACCAAGAAAAAACCAAGTGGAAAGAAGCATGCAAGCACTCGAAAGAAATCCTCATCCTAAATCTTTATACGTCCATATTCCATACTGCGACCATATTTGCCATTATTGCGATTTCACTAAAATGTTAACGAATCCGAAGCAAACTCGGATTTATGTTGAGACTCTCTTAAAAGAAATTATGGGTTATGGTACCCATCAATATGAGACGATTTTTTTTGGTGGAGGCACACCAACAGCTCTATCAGATGAAGATTTAGAAATCCTTTGTCAAGGTGTGAAACCTTTTGCCTCTTCTCAATGCGAATGGACAGTTGAATGCAACGTTGAATCAACCACACCATCTAAGTTAAGGATTTTAAAAAATGCAGGTGTCAATCGTCTTTCTTTTGGGGTTCAGACTTTTAAAAAAGATGCACTTATTTCCTTAAATCGTCATCACAATCATCAGGATATTATTACCGCAATTCAAGATGCGAAAGCTTTGGGATTTCAACTCATCAATGTGGATTTAATATATGACCTTCCGCGCGTCAATGATGAGGATTTAATAGCAGATCTTCAACATTTTTTATCATTGGATGTGAATCATATCGCAACGTATGCATTGACTATTCATCCCAACACCGTATTTGGCATTCAAAAAATAAAACCTGTGACAGACGAAGTATCTCGACATCATTATGAAATGATTTATGAAACGTTAACGCGTCATGGTTATGAACGTTATGAAGTTAGTAATTTTGCTCGTCATCAAGAAAAGTCCAAACATAATCTAACTTATTGGAGAAACCAAGAATATATAGGCACAGGCTTAGGAGCGAGCGGTTATTACCAAGGCGTCCGTTACACTAATACTAAGAATATGACGAAATATTTACAAGGAATCCAACGCGATCAAGAAGAATTCATCGATGAAAAGATGAAACGTTTTGAATATATCATGTTAAATTTTCGCTTAAAAGATGGATTTTCATTATCTGAATTTTCCCGTTTATTTCATATTGAATTCACTAAACTTTTTAACCAGACGCTACCACCTCTTGTCGATAAAGGACTCATTATGATCGGAAATGATGATGCCAAACTTAGCTTTGAAGGTATGTTATTACTTGATTACGTCGTATTAAAACTCACCAAAGATTTAATTTAGCACTTTATAATTGACAGTGCCAAAAACCTTGTTATAATATTTTTAGCACTCAAGAAGATTGAATGCTAAGGAGGTTAACATGGAACTATCACGACGCGATTTAATCCTCAAACATATCGTTGAACATTTCATCAAAACCGCTTTGCCTGTTGGCTCACAAACCTTAATTCAAAATTATGAACTGAACTTTTCTTCGGCGACCATTCGTAATGAAATGCTTGCCTTAGAGAATGCTGGTTTACTTGAAAAAACGCATACTTCATCAGGTAGAATCCCTTCTAGCAAAGGTTATCAATATTATGTTGATCATCTTCGTAATAAAAGCGTGGACGAAAGAATTAAACAACAATTACAAGTCATCCTTTCACAAAAAGCTCAATCTGTGACCGAAATCATTCAGAAGAGTTCTGAGATTCTATCAAATATGACGAAGCTCGCTTCAGTCGTGTTAGGTCCCAATGCTCAACAAGAGAAATTAATGAGTATTCAAGTAACTCCTTTAGAGAATAATTCTGCTACGGTCGTCTTTATTACAGATTCTGGTTATGTTGAAAATAAGACTTTTGTCCTTCCTAAGAATATTGAAAAAGATGCATTAGCCGATTGCATGAACGTAATCAATAAACGTTTAAGAGGCACATTAGTGTCTGAGTTATCTGCAAAAATGGAAGCGATAAAGCCAATTTTAGAAGACTTTATAGCCGAACATGATGTGGTCTATCAAGCATTCACACAAGCCTTTTTAAACTTTGCAGGTGAACGTCTTAAACTTTATGGAAAAGACTCATTGTTTAATCAACCAGAATTTGCGCATGATGGTGACAAATTAAGAAAAATACTAACCTTACTTGAATCGCCAAAACTTTTGAATCATGTGACAAAATCGAGTAGCAATCTTGCGGTCAATATTGGTGATCAAGACCAAAACCATGACTTATCAATTGTATCAAGTAAATTAAGGATGCCTGGAGAAAAAGAAGGCCGCATCGCATTGGTCGGTCCGACCAGAATGGATTATGATCGCGCATTATCTGCACTTGAATATGTGACCGAGATGTTGGAAAAATATTTTGAAAAAAATAGTGATAAAACAAAAGTGGAGGGTAAAGGAAAATGAAACAAGAAAAAGAAAATTTAGAAAAAGATTTAAATCATTCATCCGAACAAAAAGAACAAGACAAACCATCTCAAGATAAGAAGCACATCAGCCTAGAAGAGAAACTGATAGCCGCAGAGGCAGAAATCTATAGTTGGAAAAATAAATATGCGATGATGTTTGCGGATATGGATAATTTAAGGAAAAACCAAGATAAAGCTTTTTCAGAGGCACTTAGATACCGAGCAGAAGGATTCATCGATAGATTACTTCCTGCCTTAGAATCCTTCCATATTGCGTTAAAGAATCCAGTCGATGATCCCAAGGTTAAAAACTATTTAGTGGGCTTTGAATACATCTACAATCAAATCAGTCAAGCATTAGCAGATGAAGGGGTCAATGAAATTCCAGTGAAGATTAATGACCCGTTTGATGTGAAGACGATGCATGCGATAGAAGCTGAAGTGAGTGAAGGTCCTCCAAATCGAGTTCTAAAAATTCTCTCGCCTGGATTCAAACTACATGATCGAGTCTTCAAACAAATTCTCGTGATTGTCTCGAAGCAAGCCGAAAAGAAGAGTCAAGAAGTTGACCAAAAAGATGCTATAGATAACGGCAAAAAAGCCGCTTAAAACATAAAAGGAGAATAAATATGGCAAAAAAAGAAATTATTATTGGAATCGACTTAGGGACCACAAACTCAGTTGTCTCTTATGTTCAAGCAGACGGTAAAGTCAAAGTCATCCCCAACCCCGAAGGTAAAAATACAACCCCTTCTGCGGTTGCATTCAAGCCTAATGGCGAAGAAATTATTGGCGACGCAGCCAAACGACAAGCCGTCATTAATCCTGACACGGTCTTATCGATTAAAAGAATGATGGGTACCGATCAAAAAGTAACCATCAAAGCCTTAAATAAGTCTTTTACACCTCAAGAAATATCTGCAAAAGTCCTTGTGTATATGAAGAAATATGCAGAGGATTCTTTAGGTCAAAGTATTAAAAAGGCTGTCATTACAGTTCCTGCATACTTTAACGATGCTCAACGTCAAGCAACCAAGGATGCTGGCCAGATTGCTGGGTTAGAAGTTGTACGCATCATTAATGAACCAACAGCTTCCGCGCTTGCTTATGGACTAGAAAGTAAAAAAGCTGGAAAAATTTTAGTCTATGACTTAGGTGGTGGAACTTTTGACGTGTCCATTCTAGAAATTGGTGATGGCACCTTTGAAGTTATTTCAACTGCCGGTGATAACCGTCTGGGTGGTGATGACTGGGATTTAGAAGTGGTCAAATGGATTCAAGACCAAATTAAAGCCCAATTTAATGTTAATCTCAATGACAAAATGGCATTACAACGCTTTAAGGATGCTGCTGAAAAAGCAAAAATTGAATTATCTTCGATGATGGAAACCACGATTTCATTACCTTTCGTTGGTCAAAATGCCAATGGTCCTATTAACTTCGAAGCAAAATTAAGTCGTGCTAAATTCCAAGATTTGACAAAAGCATTATTGAAGCGAACTGAAGAACCAATTCGCAAAGCATTAGCCGACGCTAAATTAACGGCAAATGATCTAGATGAAGTATTGATGGTGGGTGGTTCTATTCGCATGCCAGCAGTTCAAGATCTCGTTAAAAAGATGTTAAACAAAGCATTAAATTTTTCTGTTAATCCAGATGAAGCTGTGTCTGTTGGTGCTGCCATTCAAGGTGCCGTCATTTCAGGTGACGTCAAAGATGTGGTCTTATTAGATGTAACGCCTTTAACTTTAGGTATCGAAACCATGGGAGAAGTCATGACGCCTCTGATTCAACGAAATACGACAATCCCAACAACTAAGAGTCAAATTTTTTCAACTGCTGCCGATAATCAACCTGCAGTTGACATCGTGGTTTATCAAGGTGAAAGACCAATGTCCAGAGACAATAAATTATTAGGTCACTTTAAACTTGATGGCATTAAACCTGCTCGTCGTGGTCAACCCCGAATTGAAGTTACCTTCTCAATTGACGTCAACGGTATTGTAAAAGTTTCGGCCAAGGATTTAGATTCTCAAAAAGAACAACAAATCACCATTTCTGGCACAACGGGACTAAGTAAACAAGAAATTGATCGGATGATGAAAGAAGCTGAAACGAATAAAGAAGCTGATGAAAAACGTAAAGAAGAAGTGGAATTAAAAAATAAGGCTGAACAATACATCAACAGTATTAACCAAGCTTTAGAAGAAAAAGGCGATAAGATCGATGCCAAGCAAAAAGAAGAAACCGTAAAATTGAAAGAAGAATTAGAACAAGCAATTAAAGACAATGACTATGAAAAGTTAAAAGCAAAATTATCAGATCTTGAAAAAGCTGCGGAAATGATGGCCCAAGCTCAAGCAGGGCAACAAGGCCCAACCAATAATTCGGGTCCAACATCGAATCCTAACACTAAAAATGATGATGATATTATCGACGCCGATTTTACAGAAAAGAAAAAATAGGTAGGTCATGGCCAATAAACGCGATTTTTATGAGGTCCTTGGTGTTAGTAAAAATGCTTCCAAGGACGATATCAAGGCAGCATATCGTAAATTAGCTAAGCAATTCCATCCGGATATCAATAAAGCCCCGGATGCAGAAAAGAAATTCAAAGAAGTGCAAGAAGCTTACGATGTACTTTATGACGAGCAAAAAAAAGCTGCTTATGATCAATTTGGTCATGCTGCTTTTGACCAAGCTGCCGGAGGTAATCCATTTCAAGGCGGCGGTTTTGGTGGATTTTCTGGTTTCCAAGATGTGGATATGGGTGATATATTTGGATCTTTCTTTGGCGGTGGACAACGACGAACGCGTCAACCTTCTGGTCCACAACGTGGCGCCGATACCCAAATGCGATTACGCATCGATTTTATGGATGCAATTAACGGTAAGAAATTAATAATTCCTATTCAATATGATGAAAGTTGTGTGACGTGTGCTGGAACCGGAGCTCGTTCTAGTTCAGATCTAGAAACATGTAGACAATGTGGTGGTTCCGGTAAGCAACGTGTTCGTCAACGAACGATTTTAGGCATGATGGAAACGGAAACGATTTGTGATAACTGCCAAGGTCGTGGAAAAAAGATTAAGCATGAATGTCAAACCTGCCTTGGTAAAGGATTCAATCGTGTCAAAACGGATATTGAAGTTAACATTCCCGCAGGCATTAACAGTGGTCAACAAATTCGCATCGCCGGTAAAGGTGAACGGGGTGATTTAGGTGGCCCTAATGGTGATCTGTATCTAGAAATTGCCATCAACAAACATCCACATTTTTCAAGGGAAGGAAATGACATTCATTTAGAAATACCCTTATCGTTTGTCGATGCAACGTTAGGTGTTACAATTGATATTCCCACGGTTTATGGTGACGTATCGATGATTATTCCATCAGGGACTCAGCCTGAAAAAGTACTAAAGATTAAAGGCAAAGGCGTGAAAGATTTAAGAGGACAAGCTCCAGGAGATCAATACGTGCACTTAAAAATTGAAACACCAAGTAATCTAACCAAAAAACAACGAGAACTACTTGAGTCTTTCCGAGATGAAAGTAAAGAAGATTCATCTTTTAAGAAATTTAAGAAGTTTTTTCGAAATTAATTTATAATGACGTTATGACAAAAACTTGTCGCAAATGTGGCACAGCCTTTACAGAAGATTTAAATACGTGTCCTGTTTGTAAAACAGCGATCATTCAACCTGCTTCGGAGAATCAGGTTACAGCAAGTTATGCCGCACTAAAAAATCAACTCGAATTAGTATCCTTAAAAACTAGGTTGATTGTCGTGATCACTTTTATCCTTGGCGGTTTTCTTGGTTTAGGCTGGTTTTATCTTGGTTTTCACCGTCGGGGTTTGATTCATCTTGGCGTCACTGCGATTCTTTTGATTTTATCTTTGACCTTTTTATCTAACGAAACTTTTATCTTGTTTCTTGGATTAATGATTTTACAAACAGTCCTTGCCCTCTATTATTTATTTAACCCTGACGCAAAAGATGCGCGGGGAGAATTGTTAAAATAAGATGATCCGCATCTTTGCCAGTTGGCAAGATCGGGTTATTTTATCAACGGATGATGAACACCATTTAGTCAATGTTTTAAGAGTGCTTCCAGGTGAAAATGTAGAGCTGTTAATTGAAGGAAAAGTGTTTTTGGGACGTGTTATCAAAAGCAAACCATTACAAATTGAAAGACTTCATGTTTTGAATGTGAGTCACGAATTACCATTTCAAATTACATTAATTTACCCTGTTGTGAAAGGTGAGAAAATGGATTGGGTGATTCAAAAGGCAACTGAACTAGGTGTTCATGAATTAATTACCTGTTCGAGTGAACGAAGTGTCGTTCATTGGGATTCAAAAGATATCGAAAAGAAATTAGCTCGATTTCAAAGGATTATCCAAGAAGCAACTTTACAATCAAAACGAGAAACCTTAATGAAAATGGATCGCTATCTAAAGCTTTCAGAAGCATTATTGCTGGATTATGGATCAAAGTGGATTGCTTCTGAATCGCATTTACAAAAGTTTTTGCCTTCTTCCCTCCGATTTACAAAAAACACAACCATCAGCCTTGTGGTGGGTCCAGAGGGTGGTTTAAGTCCATCTGAAATAACCTTTGCTCAATCAAAGGGATATCAACCTTTTTCTTTAGGACCTAGTATTTTAAGATCTGAAACTGCAGTTGTTACAGCCCTATCATTACTTAGAGAAAGAGGATTTTAAATGGCTAACTATTTATTTCAATCTTGGAGAGAATCAAGACGTTATTTAAAATCTAAAGATGGTATTTTTTTCACCCAACAAAAGCATCGCTTACTCAAATATCCATCCTTTAGTCATTTATTTTCAGGTACAACCGTGTTTTCGATGGTGAAAGCGGTGATTATCTTAAGAGGACTGATTCAAAAAAACAACATCGAAACCTATCTCAATAAGCAAGCAAACCTCTCCATGAAAGAACATGGACGAATCAAACACCATTGGATTCGTGAACAATATCTTCAAAATTCAAAGATGACATTTCAATTTCATGATGAAACAAATCAACCCATTATCCTTCCTTTTTTTAATCGGGCACTCAATTATATTTATCACCAAGAACCCGATAAGTTATTAGATTATCCTTACAATCAACTTGAAGCAGACTTTACTGCTTCTGTCATTGATGGTTTTGAACAATTTAACTGGCAATTATTTTCTTCAAACTTCACATCTTTAATCACCTTAACCCAACAAGATCGATCGGCAAAAGCTTATTTTGAGCCCTATTCTAAAACGATCCTCATTGTCAACCATCAAGGTAGACTTGACGTGAGTATTTCCATTTTTGATCGCCAACTTCAAAAACCCAATCTCTCCAATCTAGCCAATCGAATTGATCGGGCCTTGAAAGGGTACTTTTTGGTGAATCGAGAGCAATTTATTAAGGACTGTGAAACAGAGGGATTACTTTCACCTGGATACGCCTCTAAGATGTTAAAAATTCAAAATGCACCCTTCATTCGGCGTGAAACTGAATAGTGTTTTTCATTGACTCATAGTATTTATCCCCCTATAATACTTAAGGAAATAAGGAGGTGGTTATATGGCAGTGCCATTTCATCGGACGTCGAAAACAAGTAGAGATAAAAGACGAACCCATTTTAAATTAAAAGTAACCAGTTTAGTCGCTTGCAATAATTGCGGAAAGCTTATTCGTTCGCACACAGTTTGCCCTTCATGCGGATTTTATGCAAAGAAATCAATCATTCAAGTAGGTGAAACTGTGAAAGAAACACCAGTGAAAGAAGTCGAAAAGAAACCAGCAAAGAAAGCTAAAAAAGCTAAACCAGCCGCTGGCGAAAAGAAAGAATAAAATGCCCTAACGGGCATTTTTCATCTATGCAACATTTAGCAAAATATATTGATCACACGCTATTAAAACAAGATGCAACCTATGCACAGGTCGAAACCCTTTGCCAAGAAGCAAAGCAATACGATTTCATGTCGGTTTGTATTCAACCTCACTTTGTTAGTTATGCGAAACAAAAGTTAGTTGAATCAACGGTCAAAGTTTGTACGGTCATCGGTTTTCCATTAGGTCAGAACCATCGTGAAACAAAAGTATTTGAAACCAAGAAGGCGATTTCAGAAGGGGCAGATGAAATTGACATGGTGATGAATATTTCTCTATTGAAAGCCAAAAAATTCCACGAAATATACCTAGAAATTGCGGAAGTAAAATATGCTTGTTCGGGTCGGATTCTTAAAGTTATTTTAGAAACTTGCCTTTTAACCAATGAAGAAATTATCAAAGCTTGCGAGATCGCCAAAGAAGCAAAAGCTGATTTTGTCAAAACCTCCACTGGTTTTTCCACGGGTGGTGCTACCGTAGAACATGTTCGCTTAATGAAGAAAACAGTTGGAGATAAATTACAAGTTAAGGCAAGCGGTGGAATTCGTTCATTAGTTGAAATGCAATCGATGATTGAAGCCGGTGCTACAAGAATCGGAACTAGTTCAGGAGTTAAAATCCTACAAGGTCAAACCAGTCAATCTTCGTATTAAATCATTGCTATAAAAAATAAGCTTGCGTATAATGAAGTAGATTTAGGGTAAGGAGGTGGAACAACATGGCTAAAACACCCGTTCGCGATAATGAATCTCTTGATGAAGCACTTCGTCGATTCAAACGACAAGTGAATAAATCTGGCGTCTTACAAGAAGCAAGAAAACGTGAGTTCTATCTCAAACCAGGACTTAAACGTAAATTAAAATCCAAAGAAGCATTGCGTAAAAAATATTAAAGTAAAAGGACCGGCTACGGTCCTTTTTTATTATCTATTGATAAGCGTGAAGCAGGTTTATTCATTGACGCAATTGGGTCTACAGGATTGTGGACCCACTGCGCTAAAAATGTTGCTAGCCTATCTTTATCAAGATGAACGTTTTCTATTTATACAAGAAACATGGGAACGACCATCCACTTTTAAGCATCTACTTGAATTTGCCAATCATTTTGGCATCACCTTAAAAGGTTATAAACTACATCATCCGAGTTCGGTACGAGGCATCAAAAAACCATTTATTGCATTAATGAAACAACCTCATAGTCATTATGTAACGGTGATTCCTCTTGGCGGTACCTTTCACATTCTTGATCCCAACGGAAAACAGCAAAAAGTGAATGATCGATACTTTTTAGATGGTTTTAGTGGATATATTTTACTGGTTAAACATCTTCACCTTCACATACGCCCAGACTTACCAATGAATCACCATTGGATGAAAAGTTTTTTTATTGGAAGTTATATTTTATTTACATCAATGATGTTGCTTTGGTTTTGGCAACCCATCGATTGGATCTTGTTGGCGATGATGTTAGCCTTATTGACCGTTACTTGGTTGAGCTATTTATACCGGAAAGTAAAACACTTGGACGAAGTGATGATGAAACATTACTTAGCGTTGATTGTCGATACCGAGCAATTGAAGCGTTTTCATCAATGGAAGCAAGGTTGGTTCGGATTACCCTTAAATAAGCTCTATCGATTATTGGTTTTAACCGGCACCGTCATCTATATCTGTTTTGCATCCCCTTTATTTCTTATTATCCTAGGGATTTATCATGGCGTTCTTTCACTATGGATTCCAAAATTGAATCAACATGATGATGCTGAAGTGGGTACCATTGGAAAAATGGAGCAATCACTAAAATACCCCTTCATTCCCTTAAAAGATTTTCAACAACTGTCCGAACGAGTCTATCAATTGGTTCATTTTCGATTATGGGGTTGGATACTAGCAATGATGGTGGCAATAGGATTCGTGTGGATCTATCAGCAACTTTTTTACTTTGAGGCGTTTTTAACATGGTTCACCATGGTTTCATTACTCATCCTAAGTTATCACCACCATCACGCGTTATATCGTTATCCAAAAGAAAAAAAAGAATGGAGGCAACTAGGGTTTATCTTTTTGAACAGCAAGGATTATGTTAAAATAAAAGTGTGAATATCGACTTAATTGCACCTAAAATTCTTCATTCTTATCACTTACTTACTCGCTATTCATTTTTGTTAAATAAAACATTAAAGGTAACCGGACATTCTAAGAATTCTTTCGTAGATGTATTGATAACAACAAATAAAGTCATTCAACGATACAACTTAAAATATCTAAATCATGATTATCCTACCGATGTTTTAAGTTTTCCTCTAGAACTTGATGCACCTTCTTCAAGTGATAAAAAAATTATCTTAGGTCAAATCGTGATTAATTATCAAAAAGCATTTATTCAGGCAAAAGCCTATGGTCATACCAAGGAGAGAGAACTATCTTTCCTATTTGTCCATGGTTTATTGCATTTATTGGGTTATCATCATGACACCAAAAATGAAGAAGACCTCATGATCAAACTACAAGATCAAATCTTGGGAAAAAGGAAACCAATATGAAACCAGAACAACTCATTCAACATGCAATTGATGCAACAAAAAATTGTCATGTACCTTACTCTAAATTTAAAGTTGGTGCTGCTATCTTGATGAAAGATGGAACGATTGTTACTGGCGCTAACATTGAAAATTCTTCATATGGCTTATCGATATGCGCGGAAAGAACGGCTCTTTACCATGCTCATCTTAATGGATTCCGAAAGGATGATATCGTCAGTATGGCTGTGATTGGACCTACTTCTGACACAATTTCTCCTTGTGGCGCTTGTCGGCAAGTCATGCATGAATTAATGCATGCCAATACACCCATCATTCTCTCTAACCTGAAAAAACAGATTAAAAACACCACACCAGAAAGCTTATTACCGTATGCATTTTCGAGTAAGGATTTAAAATAATGAAATCTGGATTTGTTGCGATTATTGGTAGACCGAATGCAGGAAAGTCGACCTTATTAAATGCCATTATTGGTAAAAAGATTTCGATTGTCTCTAACAAACCGCAAACCACAAGACTAGCAATTCAAGGCGTCTATCATGAAAAGAATTTACAAATTGTCTTTGTTGATACCCCTGGTATTCATAAACCTAAAGCAAGATTAGGGGAAATTATGAATGCTCAAGCTTATGCATCCCTTCAAGATATTGATATGGTGCTTTTACTGGTTGATGCAAGCAAAGCTTTTGGTCCGGGTGATCAGTTTATTGTTAGCCGATTGAGCCATCTACCCAACGTGATGGTCGTGTTTAACAAAATTGACCTTACCAATGTAGCCTTGATTGAATCGCTTAAAAAAGCCTACTTAACGGTTTTGCCACAAGCCAAACAATTTGAAATTTCTGCTGTTAAAAAAACTTTTATTGAGGATTTAATTGAAGCGATCAAGCCTAATTTAAAAACTGGCCCTGCTTTCTTTCCAAAAGATGTGTTGACGAATTTCCCAGAAAGCTTTCAATTAATGGAAGCTATTCGTGAACAAGTCCTTCATTTGACTTATGAAGAAATTCCCCACAGTGTTGCGATTGTAATTGATCAATTAAAATCGGAAAAACAACACCGCACGTTGTATGCTTCAATTATTGTAGAAAAAGATTCCCAAAAGGGTATTTTGATTGGTAAAAATGGAAGTATGTTAAAGAAAATTCGTCAACGTGTGATGCAACAAGTAGAAAAAAATATGGGTTTAACTTTGTCTTTAGAATTGTTCATTAAGGTTGAACCGAATTGGCGAGACTCACCTAATCGTCTCAAGGAGTATGGATTATTTTAAAAACCCTACCGGTCTTTATTCTTAGACAAACACCTTATCGAAATGCTGATTTAATTCTTACAGGATTATCACCTGAAGGTTATTTAACCATTCACGCAAGAGGGGTTCTTAAGATGACCTCACCATTTCAAGCGATGGTTTCTTTAGGGGCTTGGTCAGAGATAACCATCAATCAAAGTAAAGATAAAGCTTATTTAGAGAAGGCCAATCTAATTGCTTTTGCACCATTGCCTGATCGTGAAGGTTTAATGGCTTCCCTTGTCATGCAAGTCATCCTACAAATTCTATTGCTCGACGAAGAAATTGATCATCCATCTGAAATTTATCAACGTTTGGTTGAGATCCGTCGCCATATGGATCTTGCTTTATCAAATTATCTGAAGTTTCTAATTCAATATCTAGACGACCAAGGTATACCAATCATTGTGGATTATTGTGTAAATTGTCAAAATAAACTCAAAATTGTTGGAATTAATCCACAATTGGGTGGATTTATTTGTCAATCGTGTCTTCCTAAAGTTTCTGCAACGTTATTATCAGCAGAATCGCTCAAACTTATGAGGAGTATTCGCCATAAAACCTATGCAGAAGCAATCAGTCCTTCCTTAACTAAAATGCTCATACCATTGGTTCACGAGCACTTTAACTTTCATTTGGATGTCCACGTAGAAGGTTTTAAAACCATTGAAAAAATAATGTAATGAATACACTTATAGTAGGTTGACACTTATACATAAAATTGACAAAATAAGAATCGTGCGCGAAAGGAAACAACATGAATCCATTAACCTTTGAACAACTCGTCACTCATTTAACCAGTACAGGTTTTGTCTTTCAAGGATCTGAAATCTATGGGGGATTATCGAATACGTGGGATTATGGTCCTCTTGGGGTTGAACTCATTAATAATTTAAAAAAGACATGGTGGAAAAAATTTGTCCAAGAATCACCCATGAATATTGGTATCGATTCAGCTATTTTGATGAATCCAAGAGTTTGGGAAGCAACTGGCCACGTTGCCACTTTTAATGATCCTTTAGTTGATTGTAAAAATTGCAAAACCAGACACAGAGCAGACCAATTGATTGCTGCTGCTAGACCCAATTTAGATATTTCTAAAATACCAGCTCAGGCTTTAGGTACTGTCTTAAAAGATGAAAAAATTGCCTGTCCCAAATGTGGAAGTCATGATTTTACCGATATTCGACAATTCAATATGATGTTTAAAACCCACATTGGAGTTATTGAAGATGCCAAAACGGTTGTTTATCTTCGTCCTGAAACAGCCCAAGGGGTTTTTGTTAATTTTAAATCTATTCAACGCACCACTCGTAAAAAGGTGCCATTTGGTGTAGCAAGTGTTGGTAAAGCCTTTCGAAACGAAATCACACCAGGAAATTTTACATTTCGAACCAGAGAATTTTCACAAATGGAACTAGAATTTTTCTGTAAACCTGGTACAGAAGCATCCTGGTATAAATTCTGGCAAGAAGCTTGTATGCAATATTTATCGTCGCTTGGTATTCAAAGTAAACATTTAAGAATTCGAGAACATAGTCCAGAAGAATTAGCTTTCTATTCGAAAGGTACCTCAGATATAGAATATCAATTCCCATTTGGTTGGGGAGAAGTTTGGGGTATTGCATCTCGAACTGACTATGACTTAAAGCAACATATGCAATTTAGTAAAGAAGATTTACAATATCTTGATCCAGAAACAAACGAAAAATATATCCCGTATGTCATCGAACCATCCCTCGGTTTAGACCGGCTAGCACTGATGGTCTTAAGTGATGCATATCAAGAAGAAGTTTTAGAAAAAGACACGCGTGTTGTTTTGAAGTTACACCCCGCCATTGCTCCCTATAAAATTGCGATCCTTCCATTGAGTAAACAACTCAATGAAAAATCGCAAGAAGTAATGACGATTTTATCAAAGCATTTTATGGTCACCTATGATGAGTCTGGTAGCATCGGAAAACGCTACCGTCGACAAGACATGATTGGTACACCTTATTGTGTGACGATTGACTTTGAATCTCAAAATGATCAAAGTGTAACCATTCGTGAACGAGATTCTATGAAACAACTTAGAATGCCGATTGATGATTTAATTAGATATTTCAATGTTAAGTTATTCTATTAGTATTTATTTAGTACATATTTAGTAATTATATAAACTTTGGAAAGGAGGATACGTTCATGAATTTTGACCGTCAGTTGATTGATGATTTATTGAAAAAAGCCGATATTACAAATATCGTTTCGCGATATATTCCCGTCACCAAAAAAGGTCGTAATTTTGTTGCACTTTGTCCTTTCCATGATGATAAGAATCCTTCCTTAAGTATTAGCCCTGATAAACAGATTTTTAAATGCTTTGTTTGTGGAACAGGTGGATCGGCGATTACCTTTGTCCAAAATTATGAAAAAATCTCTTTCCCACAAGCTGTAAAAAAAGTTGCGGATTGGGTTGGCTACTCTGACCCTAGATTAATGGTTAACGATCAGGCTATTCAAAGAGATGAAAAACTTGAACCTTTCTTTAAATGTTTAGAAGACTTATTGGAATACTATCATTTTGGTTTAGCAAGTGAAGAAGGAAAATTGGCTCGAGACTATTTATTACAAAGGGGTCTTGATCAACCGGTCCTTGAAACATTCAAAATTGGATACGCTTTAAAAGACGGATCTACCACGATTCAATATTTAATTAAACGTGGTCATTTAAGAAATGTCATTGAATCCCTTGGCATCACGGCAAGTAGTAATCAACAAGTCGATCGACTTTCAGGCAGAATCATTTTTCCAATACACAATCGCGATGGTAGGGTCGTAGGATTTTCTGGACGTTTGCTTGAAAATGTTGACGGTCAGGCTAAATATGTTAACTCCACCGATTCGCCAATTTTTACCAAAGGGCAAATCCTCTATAACTACCATCAAGTTAAACTCTCCAGTAAACGATCAGGGTTTGTTTACTTGTTGGAAGGTTTCATGGATGTGATTGCTTTACATCGGGCAAATATTCCACAAGCAATAGCCTTAATGGGAACGGCTGTTACGAACCAGCACATCAAATTGTTACAATCTCTTGGTGTTGAAATCCGCATTTGTTTAGATCAAGACCAAGCAGGACAGGTCGCGATGATGAAGATGATACAACCTTTAAGTAAAGCCAATGTTTCATTCCGTTTTGTTATTGCCGATAAAGAAACACGAGACGCAGATGAAATATTATTATCAGACGGGGAAAAAGGTCTTCAAAACTATTTACAACAACTTGTGCCTAAAATGGATTTTAGTTTCCATTTTTACCAAAAAGTGATGCCACTTACATCCACGGAACAACGTGTTGCTTTCATTAATCGGATGTTGCCGTTGATTGCAATCGCTCCTGAACTTGAACAAATTGATTACTTAAAGCGATTAGGTCAACTAACCAACTATGCACTTAAAGATTTACAATCTTCACTTAAGTCCATTCAAACTCAACAACAAGATTATTTTGAAGAATATCGACCCGAAATTAAAGTTCTGAATCGTTTAAAAAGAGCTGAAAAGGCAATTCTATTTAATATGTTTCAAAGTCAAGACGCCATTAACCTCTATCAAGCAGATGTCAAATTCTTTCATGATGACATCTACAGACAAATTGCTAATTATTTTATGGAAATCTATCAAAGTGATCCACCCGACCATCAATCCTTAATCAATCACATTAGTTTGAGTGGGGGTAAGGATCAGCAAAAAATAATCAACACCATTGCCGAATTGATGAGTGAAAAAAACCTTCCCAAAGCCGACAAACAACAACTGCTCGATTACCTTAAAGCCTTAAACGAGGAACGAGACAAGTTAGTCAAAACGCACCAGCTTAACGTCAGCATCGCCGGCAAGTCTGCACCAGAACAAGCTCGGATTATTAAAGAGTTACACAAAAAGGCAAACCCTGAATTAACCAAAGGAGAAAATGAAAATGAAAACGAAGAAAAAAACACAAAAAAATAAAATAGTAAAGGTAAGCAAACCGGTAAAGACACTTTCCAAAAAAATGGCCAAACCGAAAGGCGTAAGTAAAGGTGTGGCAAAGAAAGCGATCAAAGCTAAACCAGCTTTAAAACCTGTACCGGTGACTTTAAAACCAACTAAGCTAGAAAAATTGGACAAAAAAACTAAGACGCCTACAGCGCCTACAATGATTCCTGCAAAGGTTGTTAAAGGCAAAAAAGCTTCATTAAATGAAGGTGAAAAGAAATTACTTTCTCGTTTGTCAAAAAAGATGGTCTCTGATGAAGATGATGACATCGAAACATTAGATCAAATTAAAAAACGTTTTGAAAAGAAGGCCGGCACAGAAGGTTTCATTATTCAAGATGAGTTGTTTGATGCAATTGAGCATCTAGATTTAACAGATGAGGATTCAGAAAATCTATTGGTTTATTTTAAAAACAAGAAAATTGAAATCAAAATAGAAGATGAAGATTTAGAAGAAGAAGTCGATGAAGAAGAAATCAAAAAAGGTGTTGCTGTCGCAGATGAACCTTTTGAAACAGAATATGAACCCGATGTTTCTGAAGATGAGGTCGATGTCAACAAAGTCGATGTATTTGCCAATTCTGAAGTTAAGGTCAATGACTCAGTCAAAATGTATTTAAAGGAAATAGGTAAAGTTGATTTGCTTAAACCTGATGAAGAAGTGGCGATTGCAAAAGCAATTATCGCCGGGGATATGGAAGCTAAGAATAAGTTAATCAACGCAAACTTACGCTTAGTTGTGAACCTAGCAAAGCACTACGTTGGCCGTGGGATGCTCTTCTTAGACCTGATTCAAGAAGGCAACATGGGATTGATTAAGGCTGTTGAAAAATTTGATTACACCAAAGGTTTTAAATTCTCCACGTACGCTACCTGGTGGATTCGTCAAGCAATTACACGTGCGATTGCCGACCAAGCAAGAACGATTCGTATTCCTGTGCACATGGTTGAAACAATAAATAAGATGACCCGCGTGCAAAGACAATTGGTTCAAGAATTAGGTCGAGAACCAACGGCAGAAGAAATTAGTAAAAAACTCGAAGGTTTGATGTCCCCTGAAAGAATTCGCGAGATTCAACGTATCGCCTTAGAACCAGTTTCTTTAGAAACACCGATTGGTGAAGAAGATGATTCTCACTTAGGTGACTTTATTGAAGACAAAGAAGCAACCTCACCATCTGATCACACAACGCAAGTTTTACTAAAAGAAGAATTGTATAAAATTATGCAAGATCTTACCGACCGAGAAGAAAGAGTTCTTCGACTTCGATATGGCTTGGATGATAACCGTCCTCGTACATTAGAAGAAGTGGGTCATGAATTTGGTGTGACCCGTGAACGGATTCGCCAAATCGAAGCCAAAGCGATTCGTAAATTACGTCACCCAACACGGGCGAAACGTCTTGGGGATTATCGCGATTCCTAAAAATGCCTTCTCAACGTTTGCAAGTTATCGCATCGATGTGTCCTGATCAAGGCAATCTTGTAGATATTGGCTCTGATCATGGCATGCTTCCTCAATTATTATTGAAGCAAGGTTTTACTGCATCTTTATACGCGACAGAACTGAGTCAAGATAGTTTTCAACATTTAAAGCATCAATTAATCGACCTTCCAGTTCGGGTCTATCAGGCTGATGGATTAAATCAACTTCCCAAAGAGGTCGCAACGATTGTCATCACCGGAATGGGTGGGCAATTGATTCAGTCAATCCTTGAAGCTGGTCAAACAAAATTACGTCATATTCAAACGCTTATTCTTGGACCTCAACGTGACCAAGAATTATTGAGGGCTTGGTTGATGAAACATGAATGGAATATTATTGATGAGCGATTTGTTTTAGAAGATCAAAAGGGCTATCCATTGATGAAAGTTGTCAAAGGCAAGATGCACCTAGCGCCGATTGAACTTGCTTATGGACCTTATAATATTCAAAGGCGAGAACAAGCTTTTATTTCCTGGCTCAAGTTAGAATCCCAAACCCTTCAGAAAGTCATTACATTTCATAACGATGACGATAAGCGTCGCCGCTTAGAATGGATTGAAACCTATGTTAAAAACAGCTAAATTACTACGTGCATTTGGAAAGGATTTTCCAAAGCGATTAGCAAAACCCTATGGCGATTATGTTGGGCTTATGTGCGGAAAACTTCCAAAAGTCCTCCAAAAGATTGTGATTGTTCTCGACATGGAATGGATTATTTTGGATGACATTATTAAAGAAAAACCAGATCTAGTGATTACCCATCATCCATTGATTTACGGGTCACGACACCAAGTATTCAAGCAAGATCTTATTCGAAAAAAAATGGTGATCATGTTAGAAAAAAATCGAATCCCTGTTTATTCCCTTCACACCAATTTTGATGCTGGCCATGGTGGGATGAATGATGCGATTGCCAAGGCGATTGGTCTTGTCGATATTACGCCACTCAAAGGTGATGTTCTAGCGCGTGGTGGTCAATTAGCGAAACCCATGCAACTTGAAGCATTTGCTACGATGGTAAAGGATAAACTGAAGTTACCTTACGCCCATTTAATTGCTGAAGGTAAACCTATCATTGAACGCGTTGCGTTAATTGGAGGCGGTGGTGCAAAATATTATCCAACCGCAATTGAGGAAGGATACGATATTTTCCTATCTGGCGATAGTGCGCATCATGTTCGTCGTGGCATCGTAAATGCACGTTTTAACTATCTTGAAATTGCTCATGAAGTTGAATCTATTTTTATTCCGACGATGGCAGCATATTTAAAACAACTCGATCCAACCTTAACGATTGTTACTCGCTTTGTTCAAGCCTATCCGACCTTGATTTGATACACTAAGCATATGGAAACAGGATTACCCTTTACAAGTTATCATTTATCAGCGGTGTTAATTGAAGCCTTAACCAAGCTTGGATATACCCATACAACGCCAGTTCAATCTGCAGTGATTCCTCGTGCCTTACGAGGAGATTCCTTAGTGGTTCGTTACCAAACTGGAAGTGGGAAAACCCATGCCTTTTTAATTCCAATGTTTGCAAACGTCAAACCAAAAGAAGGTTTACAAGTGATGGTAATTTCACCGACCAGAGAGTTAGCCATCCAAACGTATCAATTTGCGAAAACTTTAAATGACGCACTTGGTAATCCATTAAAGATCGTTTTATTACAAGGCGGATTTGATAAACAACATGATCAAGATAAACTTCACCCTTTACCAGAAATTTTATTTGTGACCCCTGGTCGGTTGAATGAAATCGAAGGGATGATGGAACGTCAAGTTTATCAAGGTTTAAAAACCATTATTCTTGATGAAGCTGATATGTTGATGGATCCTAGTTTTATTGAAAGCACCACCCAAATCTTATCGACGCTTACAAAACCTCAAATTCTTGTATTTTCAGCCTCCATGGCTGCACCTTTATTAAATCGATTGTCTAAATATTTTAAATCGGATAGCACTATTGAACCTAAAGAAAAATCAATCAATCCCACTGGTGTACGTCATGCCTTAATCGATATTAAACACCAAGACCCCATTCAAAGTATTGTTGACATCTTGTCGATTCGTAAACCTTATTTCCTATTAATCTTTGCCTCACGCGTTCAGCGCGTCATTCAAATTGAGCAAGCCTTGAAATCCCGACAATTAAAAGTGGCAAGTTTACATGGGGATCTTCAAGCAAGAGAACGTCGACATTTACTAAAACGCATTCAAAGCGGAGAATTTCAAATTGTGGTGGCTTCTGATATTGCAAGTCGTGGCATGGATTTACCCAATGTTTCTGATGTTTTAAGCGTTGATCTTCCTCAGGATTTAGATTATTACTTCCATCGGGCTGGTCGAGCTGGGCGCTTTAAAAACGAAGGCCAATCCTATGTGTTTTACAACTCACATGAAGAGGATAGTCTAGAACGATTAAAACAACGCGGTGTCCATTTTAGTTTATTAAGTCTAAAAAATTCACAATTGCAACCGATCAAGCATTTAAATCGCGGTAAGACATTTAAAAAAGAAGATGAGGCACTCAGTCGCGATATCAAGATTGCCATCCAAAAATACCGATCCAATGAAGTCAAACCAGGTTATAAAAAGAAAGTTAAATTAGCCGTTGAAAAAGTCAAGCATCAATACAAACGCAAGGCCATTAAAAAGAAGATTCGTGAAAGACTCTTTGGTAATTAAACCATGCCGTTGTATATAGGTAGCCATGTTGATCTTGTTGCACCTGATTATTTAATCAATGCAGTTGAAACGTCCATTAAAAATGGTGCCAACACCATGATGATTTATACAGGCGCGCCGCAAAACTCCATTCGTAAACCAACCGAATTGATGAAGATACAAGAAGCTCATGCGCGTATGAAAGCGCAAGGCATGCCTTTAGATAAGGTGGTTGTCCATGCCCCTTATATTATTAATTTAGGAAATACGATTAACCCCGATACGGCAACGTTAGGCGTAACCTTTTTAATTCGTGAATTATCCAGAGTTCAAGCGATGGGATTTTCTACCCTCGTCCTTCATCCAGGTGCCCACGTTGGCGTTGGTAGTGATGTAGCGTTAGCAAGTATTAGTGAACGTCTTAATCAAGTCTTTGCCGAAGATAAAACCAACGTTACCATTGCCCTAGAAACTATGTCAGGAAAAGGCTCTGAAGTCGGCATTCGCTTTGAAGACATTCGCTACCTTATCGAACATAGTGACCAACCCGAACGACTTGGAGTCTGTCTCGATACCTGTCATATTCATGATGCCGGATATGATGTACAAGACGTGGAAGGTGTCCTGAAGGCGTTTGATCAAATCATTGGACTCGATAAGTTAAAGGTCATTCATATCAATGATTCTAAAAATCCAAGAGGTGCCAAAAAAGACCGGCATGAGAATTTAGGATATGGTGCGATTGGTTTTGAAACGTTAAGTCGATATGTGCATCATCCTAAACTTGCACATCTCCCTAAAATTCTTGAAACACCCTGGGTGGATGAAATTACACCTTATGCCAAAGAAATTGCGATGTTAAAAGCAAAACAATTTATTCAAGGTTGGCGAGAAACCTTAAAGTAAAAACCATAGATTAATAGGCCGATGTATGCTATGCTATCTAACGTGATTTGGAGGATAAAAAGATGAGAGAAAGTTTTATGTTAAAGTGTACGGTTTGTGGGGAAGAAAACTACTTAGCGAGTAAAAATCGCAGAACCAAACCCGAAAAGATGGAATTAAAGAAATTTTGCAGTCGCTGCAATAAGCCTACCGTTCATAAAGAACGAAAATAATATTAATTTGAAGACATGAAGGAGGATTGTAAATGGTCAATGCAACTGAATTGAGACCTGGTAACCACTTTGAATTTGAAAAGAATATCTATACGGTCATCGATGTTGGTTTAAACAAAACAGCGATGCGTAAGATGGTCGTCAAAGCCAAGGTTAAGAATCTACGAACTGGTTCGATTACAGAAATGTCATTTTTAGGTGGAACCGACGTTGAAAAAATCACCTTGGATAAGCGTAAAATGACTTATTTGTATGAAGCAAATGGTAACTTGGTTTTTATGGATAAAATTTCTTTTGATCAATTAGAAATTACCAGAGAAAAATTAGCGTGGGAAGTTAATTTTTTAGTCACGGAACAAGAAATTGAAATCTTATTTTATGAAACAGAAATTTTAGGGGTTTCATTACCTGCTAAAGTTGCCTTAAAAGTCTCCGAATGTGAACCTGCTGTTAAAGGTGACACTATTAATAAGGCGATGAAAGAAGCGACCCTTGAAACTGGTTATAAGCTTCGCGTGCCTTTATTTATTTCTGAAGGTGAAATCATCAGCATTCGTACGGAAGACGGAAGTTACGACGGTCGAGCTTAAATCCTAAAGGAGGATCAAATCATGGATATCTGGCAAACCTTGTTGTATTTATTTATAGGTTTAATTGGTGGACTTGTCGGTGGTTTTTTCTTATCAAGATGGTACTTTAAAAGAGAATTAGCTAAAAATCCTCCCATTAATGAAAAAATGATTCGTGCGATGTTTATGTCGATGGGACGCAAACCCAACGAAGCTCAAGTTCGCGCTGTGATTAACAGCATGAACGCTCAAAAATAATTATTTAATTTTCTTTTTGAAGTCTAATTCTCTTCCAGCGAGTAATCGCTGGATATTTTCTTTATGGCGATAAACAAGTAAGAACCAGATTAGAAGGTTCGTTAATGTAAACAACCAACCGGATTGAACACCATTCCACATTCCCACTTCTGATAAAGCGGGAATCCATAAGAGCATGGTTAAGCAAACGGCAAAAAGGTGACCAAGAATGGAGCCAATCGATACAATCTTTTTAACCTTGATAATCGTCAGCATCATCGCTAGGCCAACCAAGGCAATGATCCAATTCGTCATCAACATAAATGACCCGGCTGAGGAAACAGCCTTGCCGCCTCTAAATTGGGCAAATATAGGATAGCAATGCCCAAGACCCGTTCCGATTCCCGTTAACATAATGGCCAGTTGACCTAAGAAGGGGTATTGAGTGGCGAGGGACGTCCATTGAAAAACGAACATTGATGCAATCCACACAGGAAGAATACTTTTTGTTAAATCCATGATAAAAACCAAGGTTGCGGCAAACTTTCCAAAATTTCGGTAAACATTGGTCATGCCACTTCCACCTGATCCAAGTTTTCTTACATCCTTTTGATAGAGTAATTGGCCAATCCAGACTCCAGAAGGAATGGAGGCTAGCAAGTAGCCAATCAGCATTGGAACGAAGGTTAATGCGAGGTTTTGAATCATATTTTTTTACGCTTTCTGTGTAATTTTGCTATAATACTTTAGGTAAATGATAACGAAAAATGGCTAAAAATCAAAACTTAAATACATATAACGAAGATAGCATTGATGTACTGGAAGGCCTTGATGGGGTACGCAAACGTCCAGCCATGTATATTGGCTCAACCAATAGCATCGGTTTACATCACTTAGTTTGGGAAATCTTAGACAATGCCATCGATGAAGCCTTATCTGGTTTTGGTGACACGATCACCCTTACCATTCATCAAGATGGATCTCTATCTGTAAAAGATGAAGGACGTGGTATCCCAGTTGGTATTCAAAAACAAACGGGTAAGCCTGCTGTTGAAATCATCTTTTCAACGCTTCATAGCGGTGGTAAATTTTCAGATAAAAACTATGTTTCAAGCGCAGGTTTGCATGGTGTTGGTGCCTCGGTTACCAATGCATTGTCTGAATATGTTGACGTCATCGTTAATCGAGAAGGATTCAGCTATCATATTCGTTTTGAAAATGGTGGTAAGAAAATTGGTAAATTAGAAAAAGTTGGCAAGTCCAACAAGACAGGAACGCTCGTACGCTTCAAACCGGATCCTAAAGTCTTTAGCACGGTTGAATTTAAATGGGAAACCATTATTGCCCACTTACAAGAATCAGCTTTTTTAATGAAAAAAGTAAGATTTATTGCCAAAGATGAACGTAGCAAAATGGAAGCAGAATATTACTATGAAGAAGGGTTAAAAGAATATATTGCTACCTTAAATGAAACCAAAGAAAAGATGCATCCAGTCTTGGTTTTTGAAGATTTAACAGGTGAAATCAAAGTTGAAGTAGCGATGCAATATTGTTTACAGGACTATAACGAAAGTATTTATTCCTATGTTAATAACATTCGTACCAAAGATGGTGGTACGCATGAAAATGGATTCCGTGCTGGTTTAACTAGAGCCGTTAATGAATATGCCGACATCAATAATTTATTAAGAAATAAAGTAAAGTTAGAAGGTAGCGATATTCGTGAAGGACTTACGGCTATTATCTCCTTGAAGATTCCAGAAGGAAAACTTGAATTTGAAGGCCAAACCAAAGGCAAACTTGGCACACCGGACGCTTTAGCCTATGTCCAAAACATGATCCTTTCCAAGCTAACCTATTACCTTACAGAAAATAAAGATTTTGCCACCAACTTAATCAAAAAATGTGTCGATTCTCAAGCTGCAAGAATGGCAGCTCGTAAGGCAAAAGAAGAAGCGCGTGGAAACAAAAAACTACGTTCAGATACGTTGTTATCTGATAAACTAACACCGGCTCAAAGTAAAGAATATGCCTTAAATGAATTGTTTATAGTCGAAGGTGATTCTGCTGGTGGTACGGCTAAAAATGGTCGGGATCGATTGCACCAAGCCATCTTACCTTTACGTGGTAAGCCATTAAATACCGATAGTTTAACGATGGAACAAATGTTAAAGAATACTGAATTTGCAACCTTAATTGCAACGATTGGTGCCGGTGTTGGTCCCGCTTTTGATATACAAGATTCTAAATACGGCAAAATTATTATAATGACTGACGCGGATACCGATGGCGCCCATATTCAAACGTTGTTATTAACCTTCTTTTATCATCACATGCGCCCCCTGATTCAAGCTGGAAAAGTTTACATTGCGATTCCACCCTTATATCGTGTCATGAATGAACAAAAGCCAACCCAATTTGTTTATGCATGGACCGAAGAAGAACTTGAATTAGGCAAAAAGAACGTCGGCTCACCTTATCGTATTTCACGTTATAAAGGTCTCGGTGAAATGAATGCATCGCAACTCAAAGAAACCACCATGGATCCAAAAACAAGAACTTTAATTCGCGTTAACATTGAAGATCCGCTCATCGTCGAACGTCGCGTTGGTATCCTCATGGGTAAAGACCCGTCAGTTCGTCGCAAATGGGTTGAAGAAAATATCGATTTTACCATTCGTGAAGTAGTCGGAAAGGGAAAAGAAGATGGCAAAAAAATCTAAAGCTATTCCCAAACCAATTGTTGAAAAAATCAACGTCGCTCCACTTGAAGATATCATGGGCGAACGTTATGCAACGTATGCTAAATATGTCATTCAAGATCGTGCCATTCCTGATTTAAGAGACGGATTAAAACCGGTTCAACGTCGTATTATTTATGCGATGTATCATTCCAATAACGTCTTTAGAAAACCGTATCGCAAAAGTGCAACGAGTGTTGGGGAAGTCATGGGTAAATATCACCCACACGGCGATGCATCCATTTATGACGCCCTTGTCCATATGTCCCAACCATGGAAATATCGTGTTCCTTTAATCGACTTTCAAGGCAATAACGGATCCATCGATGGCGATAATGCTGCGGCGCATCGTTATACAGAAGTTCGTTTAGCCCAAATCACCGAAGAACTGGTTCGTGATATCGACAAGAATACCGTCGATACACAATTAACCTTTGATGACTCTCAAGATGAACCCGTGGTCTTACCAGCACGTTTTCCTAATCTTTTAGTGAATGGAACACAAGGGATTGCAGTTGCCATGGCGACCAATATTCCTCCACACAATTTACGAGATGTCATTGATGCAGTCATTTATCGTTTGGGTCATAAAAAAGCAACCATTGAAGATCTTATTGATATCGTGAAGGGTCCTGATTTCCCAACAGGCGGCACCATCTATCGTACGGATTCTTTAAAACAAATCTATATAACTGGCCACGGTCGCGTTGAAATTTTATCGAAAGCAGAGATTACCAAACTCAAAGGTTATCATCAAATTGTTATCAAAGAAATTCCATATGGTGTGATTAAATCTGCACTTGTCAAACAAATGGATGAAATCCGTTTTAAGAAAATCATCGATGGCATTATCGAAGTTCGCGATGAATCCGATCATCATGGTATGAGAATCGCTATCGATATTCGAGAAGATGCTAACCCTGAAAAAATCCTCCAGTATTTTTATTCTAAAACCGATTTAAAGAGTTCTTTCTCTGCCAACATGGTGGCGATTAATAAAGGCCACCCGATTACCTTTAATTTACTTCAATACGTCGATGCGTATATTGATCACCAAGTCGAAGTGATCACTAGACTTTCAAACTTTGATTTAGTCAAAGCATCTGCTCGTTTAGAAATTGTCGAAGGGCTCATCAAAGCGATTGGTATCTTAGATGAAGTGGTGAAAGTGATTCGCAAGAGTGAAGACAAGCAAGACGCAATGGCAAATTTAGAAAAGAAATTTGCTTTCACAAAATCTCAAGCAGACGCGATTGTATCGTTACAACTTTATCGCTTGACCAATACAGATGTAACAACGTTAAAAGAAGAAGAAAAGCAATTAAAAGCGACGATTAAAGAACTCAAGGAAATTCTTGATGACCGAGAAGTCCTCAATAAAAAGATAATCAAAGATTTAAAATTGATTGCCAGTCAATATGGTCAAAATCGTTTAACCAAGATTGCAACGGAACCAAAAGAAACCTTACAAATTGATAAGCGAGATTTAATTGCCAAAGAAGATGTGTATATTTCCGTCACGCGAGATGGTTATATTAAACGTTCTCCATTGAAATCATATAAGAGTTCAGAGGGCGTATGGCCAGGCATTAAAGAAGCCGACTTATTGGTTGGAGTTGGACCTGCAACAACCTTAGATTACGTATTAGTGTTCACCCAACTTGGAAACTATTTATTCATTCCGATTCATGAACTTCAAGAAACCAAATGGAAAGATGAAGGTAAGCATATCAATTACCTCGTCAATCTCGGACCTGAAGAAAAGCTCATTAAAGCTTTGATTGTCTCTGATTTTAAACCAGATGCTTTTGTGGTGATGGTGACACGAAACGGTCAATTAAAGAAAACCCCATTATCGGAATTCATGGTGCAACGATATAGTAAGCCTTTGACCTGTATGCGATTACTTGGTGATGACACGGTTGTTGATGTCGATATCACCAACGGTCAAGGTCAACTCTTGATTGCCACCTTAGAAGGTAACGTTACTTATTTCTCAGAAAAAGAAGTCAATCCTGTTGGGGTCAAAGCTGGTGGCGTCAAAGCCATTGCTTCCTTATTGGGTAAAGATCGATTAGCAAAGTTGTTAGTCTACCAACCCGAAGAACGTGGAAAAATCGTGATGTTTACACGTCAAGGAAACTTTAGAATCTTTGATATCAGTTATGTGGATCTCACTTCACGTTTAGGTAAAGTTCAATACATTTTCCAAAGCTTTAAATCTGAACCGCATCAACTTGCCTATTGGCGAAAACTCAATAAACAAGATGAGTTTTTGAAAGTAACCTTATTACTCTCAAACAAAGAATTGGTGAACTTGGAAACCAATGATTATGCTCCAACGCCAACCGATAAATATGCTAAGAAAAACATCTCTATGCCAAAGGGAACAGATGTTATTGGTGTTTATCATGATGCCATCACCCGCATTGATAACCAATATAAAACAGTAGCCCTACCCAAAGTTGATTTAGAAAATGGAGACAAAATAGAAAAAGTCTCCCTATTTGACGATAAGAAATAATGAAAGGTCAACGTTCTTCCATCTGGCAACCCACGTTTTACGCGCCTAAACTCACAGAGGTGACTGCGGATTTCTTTGTCAAACAAGGCATCACCACTTTATGTTGTGATTTGGATAACACATTAGCCCCCTATGATGAATTAAAGCCAAGAAAAGTAATTTTAGCTTGGATTCAGAAGATGAAAGATGCTGGTTTACATTTTTTAATCATTTCAAATAACGATGATGAAAGAGTTAAACCATTTGCAAAAGCCGTTGGGGTAGACTACCTAGCCAAAACTGGCAAACCTTTTCAGAACAAACTCCTTATATTTTTAGCACAAAAGGGTTATTCTAAAGACAAGGTGATGGTGATCGGTGATCAATTACTGACGGACGTGTGGTTGGCAAATCGTTTGGGTATGAAAAGTTTGTTTGTTGAAAAACTAGTCCCATATGATCATTGGCCTACGAAACCGAATCGGTTCATCGAACATTGGTTAAAGAAACGTTATCGTCGGCAACATCGCTTTCACCACTGGAGGGATCAATGATGAATGAGATGAGAATAATTCGCCGTTGTCCTGGTTGTGGCGTCATCCTACAAACCTTAGATCAGCAATTACCGGGTTATGTGCCTGTTAAACACGTCGATCGACATGAAGTCGTATTATGTCAACGATGCTTTAAGATCCAACATTATGGGGAAGATATTGCCCCTAAAGAATCATTCCTTTTCGATGACTTTTATCAAATACTCGCCAAAGCCAAAAAGGATCAAGCAAGTATTATTTGGGTCTTAGATATCCTCAATTTTGAAACCACCTTATCTGCTGAACTCTTAAGTGCTGTTAAAGGTTTAAAGGTTTATTTTATTGCCACCAAGAGAGATTTATTACCCAAAACACTCAATCAAAAAAAGCTGATGACCTATATTGAAAATTTCTTCAAGACGATGAACATGGAATACGTCAAGATTATCATTGCTTCCAGTAAAACCAATGAAGCATTAGATGACATCAAAGCGATGATCGCAGAAGACAATCAAGGAAAAGATTTATATGTGATAGGGGCGACAAGTTCTGGAAAATCGAGCTTAATTAACACTTACTTAAAGCATTTTTCAAATCAAACCAAAAAGCTCATTACCACCTCTCCGTTCCCAGGTACCACCTTACGTGTCATTGAGATTCCTTTGAATGATACCCAAACCATCTATGACACCCCAGGCTATGTTGCCAATCACTCGATGTTATCAAAAGTAGAAAAAGAAGTGATTAAAGTGATGATGCCAAAGGTCGAGATCAAACCAGTGGGTTATCGTTTAGGAGCAAAAGATGCATTGGCGATAGGCGGATTAGCGCGTTTAGAAATCCTCACGGGCAAAAAAGAATTTGTTTATGGCTATTTTGCTAACACCATCACTTTTCAAAAAATGGCGATTCAAAAAGCCGATGAATCTTTTTTTAAGATGATTGAAAAAAATCAACTAAAACCTATCTCCAAGAACTTTGTTAAAAAAGAAGATTTTACCTTGGTAGAGTTTACCTTACCCTCCAAAGGTAGAGCCGACCTTGCCATATCCGGTTATGGATGGTTGAGTTTTGTAGCAGAAGGGCAAACCGTCCGTTTACTCTTACCAAAAGGAGTCTTGGCAAAATTATTACCAAGTAAAGTGCAATCCATATGACAACCAAACAACGATTATATTTAAGAAAACTAGGGCAAACCTTACCCACCAAATATCAAGTAGGTAAAGATACGGTGCATCCTGAACTCATTCAATTATTAGAATTAGCCTTAACCAAAAATGAATTGATTAAGGTCCACCTTTTAAAATCTTCTCAAACGGATGCAGATAACTTTTTACCCAAATTAGTGAAAACCCTAAAAGCAGAACTCGTCCAAACGATTGGGCATCGCGTGATTCTTTATCGGCCTCATCCAACGAACCCAAGGATTCAATTACCAACATGATTCGCTTACTTTACGGTTCCCCATTTGATCCCATTCACCACGGTCACCTTGCGATGCTAAAAGCAGCTCAAACCCATATTCGCGCTGATGAAGTGACATTGATTATTACGAAGAATCCAAGATGGAAAAATGTTAACACAAATATTTTGGATCGCATTAATATGGTGAAACTTGCGATTGCCAATGATCCTTCTTTTCAATTATCTTTATATGAAGTTGAAAAAGATGCCGTGATTAACTTTACCATCCACACCGTTCAACACTTCAAACAACTTTATCCTAACGATCAACTCTACTACCTCATCGGTGGTGATCAAGTTGAACAGTTTCATAAATGGAAAGATGCGGATAAATTAAAAACCTTCGTCCAACTGATTGCCTACCCTCGTCCTGGATCGTCCTTGGATCACCCAAATTGGCAACGCTATGGCATTCAAAAAATGTCAGGGCCCCTTTATCCGGTTTCCTCAACCAGCATTCGAAATTTAGAATCTTTAGCAACACCCTTACCCGTGATTCAATACATCTTTCAACATCAATTGTATTTCGTTCCCAAGTTAAAAGCCTTTTATCAACCTGAACGTTTTGAACATGTTTATTCAACGGCCTCCCTTGCATATGATATCGCCCTACAAAACCAACAATCGCCTACCGATGCTTTCTTAGCCGCGATCCTTCATGACATTGCCAAAGATATGGATGAAGAAGACGCCCGATCGTTGCTAGATGAATATGATACGGTGAATCAACCGGTGGAAAGTTATGCTTTACATCAATTTGTTGGCGCGATTCTCGCTCGGCAAGAGTTCAATATTAAACAAGATGGAATTTTAGAAGCAATTCGCTATCACACCACTGGGAAAGCACAAATGGGACCGCTTGCACAAATTGTCTATGCTGCAGATAAAATTGAACCCACCCGTGGATATGATTCCAGTGCGCTGATTGCGGCATGCAAAAAACAATACCATGAAGGGTTCTTGATGGTGTTAAAAGAAAACCTATTACACCTTAAGAAAAAGAAACACAAAATAACCAATCATTTAGTCAAAGAATGTATGGAATATTATTTAGGAGAAACTGATGGCAAATAAATCTTTAAAAACACTCGTTCTTTCTATCCTTGAAGACAAGCAAGCAGAAGAGATCAAAATCTATAATGTAAAAGGTAAATCGCCGATAACGGATTTTGTCATCGTCGCGTCGGCGAATAACTTTAGAAAACTAGATGCGATTATTAATCAACTTCGTAAGGATTTTATTCATCACCCAAAATACAAAGTTCATCACATTGAAGGTAAGCCAGAATCAGGTTGGATGGTGTTTGACCTCTATGATGTCGTTATTCACTTATTTGATCCGGCAAACCGTGAGAAGATGAAGTTGGATGAAATCTTGGAAAACCAAGTCAAAGCTTAGTAAGTTCGAAAACACTCTACTTCGTATAATGTCTATTATGTTAACCAAGTAGTCTAATACGCTTTATTCATTGGGATTTAGAGTTAATTACGTAAAGTATTATCAAAAGATTCAAATGATATTTATACTGACTTATCCACATGATTTATCTACTAAATTACTACTAATTTAGAATCTCTAAAATAGGTTTGCCGATTTGGTGTTTGGGTTGTTTGAGGTCAAAATTCTTAAGAATCGTACTCGACAAGTCAGCGAAGGTGGATCTTTCTTCTATGTTTTTTCCTTTGTTAAATTGTGGACTAAACATGATCAACGGAACCCGTTCACGAGTATGGTCAGTCCCGGTATGGGTTGGATCGTTTCCGTGGTCAGCAGTAATCACTAATAAGTCATCCTTTTTTATCAAGGGTAAAAGCTTACCTAATTGTTGGTCAAATTGTTCAATCGCTTTCCCATATCCTAAGGGGTCGCGGCGATGACCAAATTCGGAGTCAAATTCGACGAGGTTAATGAACGCTAAACCTTGGAAGTTTCTATGAGTCTCGGCAATTGTTTTTTCCATGCCATCTTGGTTAGAGATTGTCTTTTGGGTACGATTGACACCTTGACCATTAAAAATGTCATTGATTTTACCAATGCAACTCGTGGTCAATCCAGCATCATGTAGAATATCCAATGCAGTATGGAGACCAGGCGATAAAGCATAATCATGACGATTAGAGGTTCGTTTAAAGGTGTTGGCGTTTGCACCAATAAAAGGTCGGGCGATGATTCGACCCAATAGATATTCTGGTTTCATGCAGATCTCACGCGCTGCTTCACAAATTCGATAAAGTTCTTTTAAAGGAATGACTTCCTCATGGGCCGCTAATTGCAGCACACTGTCAGCGGAAGTATACAGGATAACTTTTTTCGTCCGCATGTGTTCTTCACCTAATTGTTTGATGATTTCAGTTCCACTTGCAGCCACGTTACCAATGAATTGATGCCCAGTTTTTTGGGTGAGTTCTTCGATTAAGGCTTTTGGAAATCCATTGTCAGTGAAGGTTTTAAATGGTTTTTTGGTTTCTAAACCCATCAACTCCCAATGCCCTGTCATGGTATCTTTTCCTGCGGATATTTCCCGCATGGTGGTGACATAGCTTTGAGGGTGTTTTACTTTTTTAACACCAGGAATCGGTGATAAATCCGCTAATCCTAAGGATTCTAAAAAAGGAATCTTTAAACCACCACAGCGTTGGGCGGTATGTAAAAAAGTATGGGTGCCTACATCACCAAAACGATCCGCGTCGGGTAGCGCCCCCATCCCGACTGAATCCATTACAACGACAAAAATTCTTTTAAATTTCATAGGTTATCCTAATCTAATCTTACTTTCTTTTGGTGTATAAATCAAAGGCAGATAGGATTCTTTTTTCCGAAACATGCGTATAAATTTGGGTTGTAGATAAATGCGTATGACCTAACATCTCTTGAACCGCCCTTAAAGAAGCACCTTGTTCGAGTAAATGGGTAGCAAAGGAATGGCGAAGAGTATGCGGTGAAATAGAACTTTGGATGCCCACTTGTGCGGCATATTGTTTAATCCGCTTAAAAAAGAATTGTCGAGATAAGGGTTTTGCATAACGACTAATAAATAAATAAGGACTTTCCTCTTTAGGGTTGATAAACCGACGTTTTTCTAAATATGCTTTGACTTGTTGTAAGGCATATTCCCCAATCGGGACTAGACGCGTTTTTTGACCCTTCCCAACAATGCGGATGGTAGCCTTGAGTACATTGATATCGGCTTGCTTTAACTGAATCAGTTCTGACACTCTTAGTCCACTGGCATACATCACTTCCATCATCGCTTGATCTCTTAATCCATCCAAGGTTTCAATATTGGGTGCGTTGAGTAAAGCTTCCATCTCTTCGGGTCGGATAACCTTGGGTAAAGACTTCATCATTTTAGGAGGCTTTACGGGAAGAATCGTTTGGGTAAAATGACCCTCTCTTTGTAAATATAAAAAGAAATTTTTGACGGTCGATAATCGACGATGAAGGGTGCTACTATTCATCCCTAACTTTGCCTGAAAGGTAATGAAGTCTTTTAAATCAAAACTTTGTAAATCTTCTTGGACTTCTTTGGGGGGCGAAAAAGATAACGTAAACATCATCAAATCATGTCGGTAACTTTCTAAGGTTTTCTTTGATAAACCTTTTTCAATTACCAGGGTATTTAAGTATTGATCAATGAGTTCTGAAACTTTCATTTATACTAAATATCTACTATATTATTACTAATATAAGATACTTATCTACTATTCCTTATCTTTTGTGATAAGCGTTTGAATTTTCTTTTCCGCATCTTGTAAGGCTTTTTCAACCGTTTTCATTAAGGCAGTTGCCTCTTCAAATAGCTTTAAGTTTTCTTGTAATGAAAGCTTACCGGATTCTAATGATTTTACAATCACTTCTATCCTCGCTAAACTTGCCTCAACATCTAATGTTTTTTCTGCCATACTTTTATCCTTTCTTCTTCACTTCACTCGTGAAGGTTCCGTCTTTTAATTGCGTGGTGATCAAGTCACCAATGTTGACCTCTTTAAGTGAGTGCACAACTTCTCCATTTGCCAAGGTCGTTAAGGCATACCCTCGATCGATCACCGCAAAGGGTGATAGGGCATTTAAACTTGCACGGAATTGGTTAGCCTTCGCCTGCTGATTCTGTAATAAAGTTTTGATTGCTTGTTGTAAACGACTTTGAAAATTCTTGAGATTTTCCTTCTGCAATGTGTACATCGCAAGAGGGGTGACAAGCACTGGACGTTCTTGAAAGGCGTGAAGTTGCTTCTTTAATAATTGGATTCGAGTTTGCATCGCTTGGAGGGCTCGTTCCAAACTTGTATGGATATCTTGATACATATCTTCTTTATTTGGAACGGCAATTTCAGCGGCTCCCGTCGGTGTTGATACGCGTTTATCTGCGACTAGATCTACCAATGACAAATTGATTTCATGTCCGATTGCGGCGATAGTAGGGACTGGGGAAAGGGCAACCTTACGAACCAGAGCTTCATCATTAAACGCGGATAGATCTTCTTCTGCACCACCACCCCTGGCAATAATTAACACGTCTAATGGAGTTTGATAGGCTAGGTTGAGCGCTCTGATTAAGTCTTTAGGGGCTAATAAACCTTGAACCAATGACGGAAAGAAAATTAGTTGGGCTAATGGATAGCGCCGGTGTAAGTTCATGGTTAAGTCTTTTAACGCCGCAGAATCTCTTCCAGCAATGATCCCAACTTGTGAAGGATACTTCGGTAATGGTCGCTTCTTATTGGCATCAAACAATCCTTCTTTTAATAACTTTTCTTTTAATTTTTGTAAGGCTAATAATTGGTCACCTAAACCAAATAATTCAATTTGCTTGGCGTTTATTTGATAACTACCATCTTTTACGTAAACGGAAATGGCACCGGTCACCAAGACTTCATCACCGTCTTTAGGAAGATACTTAGGATACGCACCATATAAGAAAAAGACCCCGCTAATCTTTGCTTCTTGGTCTTTCAGTGAAAAATATAGTGCTTTTGGGTATTGGCGGAAATTACTAATTTCACCTTTTAAAACGACTTGGCGAAAGGTGATTTCACCTTCAACGTGAGCTTTAATGGCTGTATTGATTTCTTTAATCGTAAGATACGATCGTGGTTCCATAGATTCATAATACCTTATCGAGGATGGCGTTGATAAAGGCATAATCTTTTTCATCAACGAATTTCTTCGCTAACTTGATGGCATTATCAATCACGACTTTTTTATCAACATCTTTGACATATTGGTGATGGGAAACCGCTAATAAAAAAATAGCTTGGGTGAGCATATTTAATCGATCAAAGGTCCACTTCACCAAATGAGGATTAATCAAATTAATAATCGTGGTTTGGTGTTTGATTGCCATAAAGACAACCTCTTTTATATAGAGATCAATGTTGTCATAAGGTTCTTCTAAAAGATCGACCATTAACTTCTCTAAATCAACAGTTAAATCGATTTTCGCCAATGTCAAAGCATTATAAATAAGGGTCATCGCCACTTCATGCGTTTGATTGCGAGTTAAGGGTTTATTCATACGAAAAATATTGTAGCATAGCGAGGTTTTAAATAGTGCAAGGTTACGATAATTGTTCTAAATTGGCAACTTTAACATCGATACGAAATGGAACCATTTCGGTAAAGGCAGATAAGGAAGAAGCGATTTCTTCTTGGATGGCTAAACAGACCGCATTGATATTGGCATTCTTATTGAGTGAAACCGTCACTGCAACGGTTACCAATCCTTTTTTAATATTGACGGATATCGGTTTAAAAATATTAAACCTTGAGGTTTTAGAGGAGACTTTTGCGCCTCTGACTTTATTGGTAGCATATTCAGCGATTTGATAAAAGACTTGATAAGACAAGTTTAGATCACCAAGTTTAGAATAGTTATTGATGTGAACGTATTGTGCCATATCTTTATTTTAACACGTTAATTTTTACCAAGGATGATGGAACCAACTTTTTTAGATAAAAGTTCTGCAGTCAGACCATAGTATGCCATCACCACTGGTCCAGGAGCGGATTGACCATAGGTATCGATACCGATGTTAACATTGCCAATGCGATGCCAACCAAATGTCGATAAAGCTTCCAATGTAATGGTTTTTTCTGGGTTCGGAAGTAACTTTTTTTGTTCAGATATAGGTAAGGTTAAAAATTGATTCATCGAAGGCATGGAAACAACACGAACTTGTATTTGTTCATTCAATAAACGTTTTTGCGTATCGATTGCCAAGGATACTTCTGAACCGGTGGCAACAATCGTCCATGGGGTAAGATTCGAACTTCCAGATACTTCATACGCGCCTAGTTTTGTTTTTTCAATAGAGGAACCAGGAAGTAAAGGAACACCTTGTCTGGTGAGAATAATGGCCGTTGGTCGCGAGGTTTCACCAATCGCTTGTAACCAAGCGGCTAAGGTTTCATTCGCATCAGCGGGACGAATGACATTGAGATTAGGAATCGCTCTTAACATCGCGAGTTGATCAATCGGTTGATGGGTTGGACCATCTTCACCAAGAGCAACAGAGTCATGTGAGAAAACAAAGATAGAAGGAATGTGGCTGAGCGCCGCTAAGCGAATGGCAGGTTTCATATAGTCAGCAAAAGCTAAGAAGGTTCCGGTATAGACACGAAGACCTCGGTGTAGCATCATGCCGTTTTGAATCGAGGCCATGGCAAATTCTCGAATACCAAAATTGATATTTTTACCTGCTGGATTACCTGCTGTCATGTCGGTTGCATTGGTTAGTGTCGTCATCACCGATTTGGCAACGTCTGCACTACCACCGACCAGCATGGGCAAATGAGTTGATAGCGCGTTCAAAACTTGTAAGGATGAATTACGAGTGGCGTCTTTATAACCCACTGGAAAACTCATCAATGGCGAAGGTAGATGATCCATAAATTGTAACGAATCGCCTTGCTTAAAGGTCTTGGCAATCTCAGGTTTGGATTGTTCAATGGTTTTCCATTGACGCATCCATTTCTTGAATTTATTGTTTCCACGTTTACCGAAAGAACCACTTAAATGTTCATAAACTTCTTGCGGTACAAAAAAGTCAGGATGCGACCATCCATAACTTTGCTTCGCCGTCACGCCATCTTCTTGACCTAACGGGTTTCCGTGAACTTTATAGGTTCCTTGATTTTTAGAACCTTGACCGATGACGGTCTTCATCATAATCATCGTAGGCTTCGTTTGACTACGTTTCGCTTTGCGAATGGCTTTATCAAGTGAGACGATATCATTGCCATCTTCAACAACGATCACTTGCCATCCAGAAGCGATGAAACGTTTTTTCACATCTTCTGAAAAAGACATCGCTAACGGACCATCTAATGTCACTTGGTTTGCGTCATAGATTAAAATCAATTTATTGAGTTGTTGATGACCGGCAAAGGAAATCGCTTCTTGAGAAATACCTTCTTGTAAACAACCATCACCACTTAATACATAGGTGTAATGATCGATCAGTCCTTCTTGTGCATACATCGCTCGTAAAGTGCGTTCTGCTAGAGCAAAACCAACTGCTTGACCGATGCCTTGTCCTAACGGACCCGTTGTTGCATCAACGCCTGGGGTTAAGTGCACTTCCGGATGGCCAGGGGTTTTACTTCCTAATTGACGAAATAATTTTAATTGTTCAATAGGTAAATCATAGCCAGCTAAATGCAAGATGCCGTAGAGAAGCATACTCGCATGGCCCGCAGACAATACGAAACGATCACGGTTAATCCAATCCGGATTTTTAGGATCGCTTATTAAATGTTTACTAAATAATGTGTAGACAGCTGGTGCCGATCCAATTGGCATACCTGGATGACCGCTTTTAGCAGCATTGGTTGCATCAATCGCTAGCGCTCGTAAAGCAGTAATGCTTAGTTGTTCAACATTCATTTTTTCTCCTTCACTTGAATCGATAATTCATCAAGTTGCTTTGTTTCAACCGTGTTTGGTGTACCTTCGAGTAACCCAACCATTTTAAGATTCTTAGGGAAAGCGATGACATCCTTTATGTTATCGGTACCTGTAAGAATCATAGTTAAACGATCTAAACCAAAGGCAATGCCACCATGCGGTGGGGTTCCATAATTAAAGGCTTGAATAAACCAACCAAATTTCTTCTGAATCGCTTCTTCACTCATGCCTAATAATGAGAAGATTTGTTTTTGAATGGCCTTATCATAAATTCTCATCGAGCCGCCACCTGCTTCATAACCGTTGATGACAAGGTCATAAGCCTGCGCAAGGACCTTCTTTGGTTGGGATTGTAATAGCGGTAAATGAATGTCTTGCGGTCGTGTGAAGGGGTGATGCGCGGCCACTAATTGCCCTTCATCATTCGTGTCAAATAATGGAAAGTCCGTTACCCATGCAATCGCAATTTTCTTTTCATCAACGAGATTTAATAATTTTGCTCCTCTTGTTCTTAAGATGCCCATTGCCGTATTTAAAACGGTGAGATCTGCATGAGAGGCAACGATATAGACATCTCCTGGTTTTAAGTCTAATAAACGTGTGAGTTCTTCGACGGATTCTGGTGCAACAAACTTTAAGAAAGAACTTTGTAATTGACCTTGGTCGTGTTTAAACATGACTAAACCTTTAATGCCAAAAGGTTTGACAAAGGTTACCCATTCATCAAGAACTTTTCTTGAAATGGTCGTTGAAGCATTAGGTAATTTTAAGCCCTTAATGTTCGTAAATTCAAAGCCAGCTTTTTCAAAGGCATTTTTTAAGATTGTCGGAACAATCGATAAAGGTAAATCAAATCGTAAATCGGGTTTATCTGTGCCATAAAGTGCCATCGCCTTTTCATAACTGAGGCGAGGAAAAGGTTGTGGTAATGAAAGACCTTTCACCGATTGAAAGACTTCTCGAAGTGCCGATTCCATGAAGGTTAAAAGTTCATCTTGGCTTAAGAAAGAAGCTTCAACGTCAATTTGTGTAAAGTCGGGTTGACGGTCTGCACGTAAATCTTCATCGCGAAAACAACGGGCAATTTGGTAATAACGTTCTAGACCACCAATCATCAATAATTGTTTATAAATTTGCGGGGATTGGGGTAAGGCATAAAATGATCCGGGGGTTAATCGTGAGGGTACTAAAAAATCTCGAGCTCCACCTGGAGTTGATAATGTTAATAAAGGTGTTTCAATATTGGTAAAATCATGTTTGGCAAAGAAAGCATGAAAAGCGGTCAAGATTTTGCTTCGCGTTATAAGGATATCTTGCATCGGTTTTCGCCGTAAATCCAAGTAACGATATTGCAAACGAATATCTTCTCCAGCATCGGTGACATCATCAACAATTAAAGGTAGAGCTTCCGATTCATTGATAACCTTTAATGTGGTGACTTCGACTTCGATTTCGCCAGTTGGTAAATTGGTATTTGCAACTGCTTTTTTGGTGATAAGACCTTGAATTTGAATCAAGTATTCATGCTTAATGTCTGGAACTTTGGTTGGATCTTTGATCATCAATTGAACAATACCGGAACGATCTCGTAAATCGATAAACATCAAAGAACCTAAATTGCGTTTACGTTGAACCCAACCGATTAAGGTTACAGATTGCCCAACATCTTTTAGGCGAAGGTTGCCATTGGTGTGACTACGATAAACCATACTTATTTCTCCTCATGACCATGATCATCATGGTCTTCAGACTCTTCATGGTGATGATGTCCTGCTTGATTGGTTAAATGTTGCATTAAATGAACGACTTCATTGACAGGAACCAGTTGTTGTTCTTGGGTTTGTAAATTCTTAATCGTCACTTGGTTGGCTTTCATTTCTTGATCACCAATGATGACCGCGTAGATGGCATCTTTTTTGAGCGCAGCTTTGATCGATGCTTTCATGGATTTGTGTTCAAGATTTAATTCAGTTTTGAAATTGGTATGACGGAAATTATGTGACAACTTGAGTGCATATACATCGGTTTCAGGCATCATCGAAATAATATAAATATCCGTGAAAGGTTTGACATTATCTAAGCGTCCGCTATCAGTCAAAAGGGCCATAAGTCGTTCAAGACCAAAGGCAAATCCAACCGATTTTAAGGGTTGGCCGCCTAATTCTTTGACTAAATTATTATATTGACCACCTGCACCTAAAGCACCATAATCAAGGCCTTTATCCGAGACCATATGGAATTCAAACACACAATCAGCATAATAATCCAAGCCTCTAACGAGTTGGGGATCTTCCGTAAAATCCACATTCAAATCCTTAAGAGCTGATTTAACTTGCGTATAATATGTTTTAGATTCTTTCGATAAAAAATTTGTAATGTTAGGAGCTTTTTTAGCCAACGTTTGATCTGCAGGCACTTTACAATCTAACATTCTCAATGGATTCGTTTGGAACCGTTGTTGGCAATCAGGACATACCGTGGAAAGATGGGGTTCATAGAAAGCTTTCAGTGCCGTTCGATAGGCATCTCGGGTTGCTGAATCTCCTAGAGAATTCAATTTAACAGTGACTTGTTTAAATCCCATCACGGAGAAAGCCGTCACACCTAATGAAATAGTTTCGGCAACTGAAAGTGGAGAGGTAATACCAATATTTTCAACACCAAATTGGTGAAATTGACGAAAACGCCCTAGTTGAGGTCTTTCATAGCGAAATGCTGGACCTACATAATACAGTTTTAATGGAAGATCGGCGGTAATATCAAGTTTATTTTCAACCACCGAACGAATGACCCCAGCGGTCATTTCTGGCCTTAAGGATAAGGAACGATCGCCTTTATCGGTGAAGGTATACATTTCTTTTCGAACGATGTCGGAACTATCACCAACAGAACGCGTAAAGAGTTCGGTATGTTCAAAAATGGGTGTGCGAATGGCAGCATAGCTAAATAACTTTGCAACATTGATTAATGCGCTTTCAACTTGTTCGTAGGCTTCGGCTTCGGCTAATAAAATATCTTTGGTACCTTTGGGTAATTTGATGTCCATAAATCCTCTTTTCTAATGCGTCACGCGGTGAATTTCATACACACCAGCTATGTTTAATAATACATTAAAAATATCGTTTAGTCGCTTTGCATCTGTCACAAGAATAGTTAAATTGACCGTGGTGGTTTGGGTGGTAGGGTGTAACATGGCATTCAGATTGGTCACCGATACTTTGAGTTGAGAAAAAACACCCATAATATCCACAATCAAATTTTGCCGGTCATTACTTTCTAAACGAATATCCACTGGATGGAGGCTTGTTTCAAGTTGATCGTTCCAAACCACATCCGTTAGGCGATTTTTACTTTGACTTATATTGGGACAGTGTATTCGATGCACCGTAATGCCCTTACCCTTGGTAATAAATCCAACAATATCATCACCTGGAATTGGGGTACAGCAGCTTCCTAAGGTGATGGCGACTTTACCGGCAGAAGGAACTAATACTGCGGATTTATTGGCTTGAAGTGGTTTTTTACCCAACGTAAACATTGGTTTTTTCTTAATGTTTAAGAATTCAATAATCGCCGCAGGTGCAGGATTTCGATTATTCATGCCAACGAATAAATCATCGAGTGTTGGCATGTCAAATTTTTCCAATACTTTCGGTT